>OHAC01000013.1_pt1 | contig 183659 bp, 161 predicted proteins | sample 1577051 | NCBI WGS metagenome assembly OHAC01 (sample SAMEA3541499, study PRJEB24748) | human gut metagenome | biome: human gut; feature: human-associated habitat; material: faeces | place: China | collected 2012 | reverse complement strand
TGAAAAAGTATTTTCCGAAGAACACAACGCCGAAGCAGATGGAGGAAACCATCATTAAACTTTTGGAGCGTGAATTGCAGAGGAAACGGGGCAGGGACAGCCGCTAATCTTCTCTTTTCGGGAGGTAAATGCAGAAAATTGAGGTATGAAGAATGAAAGAAATCCAGTATGAGATTGTAAAGGAAATCGCCGTATTGTCTAAGGGCGACAGCGGCTACACAAAAGAAATCAATCTTATCTCATGGAACGGAAGAGAGCCGAAATATGACATCCGCAGCTTTTCCCCGAACCGTGAGAAGTGCGGAAAGGGTATCACGTTGAACGCTGATGAAGCAGCAGCACTCCTTGAAGCATTACAGAAAGAAGTAAACAGCGGGGATTGATGGTATCTGATTGACAGGGCGGGGCGTTTCCAGACGTTCTCCTGCCCTGTCTGGAAAGGAAGATTTAAGTATGGGCGAGGATAAGAAAGCAGATAAAAAGAGAAAGCGTATCGTGCCGAAAGCACCAGTTCAGATGATAATCAGCCGTGAATATGTCGGCACGCAGACAGTCACAGAAGCGTTTATCCCGATTATTTCCGAGGATATTCGGAAGAAGATTGCCGAGGGCGACACCTTCGACAATGAGGGGCTGTCCGCTTAGAATGTACGCAATGGAACATGAAAACAGATAGGACAGATATGGAGGTTTTACAGTATGGCAGGAATAAGAATGGAGAACAAGATTTATGAAGTCGGCATGTACTGCCGCTTGTCAAAAGACGATGGCACGGATAACGAGAGTGCGAGCATTGCGACACAGAAATCCATCCTCACGGATTATGTGAAAAAGCAGGGATGGCACTTAGCAAAAACGTATGTGGACGACGGTTACTCTGGTACAAATTTCCAAAGACCAAGTTTCCAGAACATGATTAAGGACATTGAAAGCGGTCTGATAAACTGCGTTATCACGAAAGATTTATCTCGTCTGGGGAGGAACTATCTTGATTGCGGACTGTATCTGGAAGTGTTTTTCCCAGAGCATAATGTGAGGTATATAGCGGTCAATGACGGCGTGGACACGCTCAATAAATCCGCTATGGACATCACGCCTTTCCGCAACATCCTAAACGAAATGTATTCCGCCGATGTGTCGGTCAAGATAAAATCGGCGTACCGAGCGAGGTTTCAGCAGGGGAAATTCATGGGGACGACAGCACCATACGGTTACGTCAAAGACCCCGCCGACCACAACCATCTGCTGATAGATGACAAAGTTGCCCATGTGGTAAGGGAAATATTTGACCTTGCGTTAGCGGGCAACGGAATCGCCAAAATCCGCAAGCACATCAACAAACAGCATATCTTACGCCCCGCCGCTTATGCGGCGGAGCAGGGGGCAACAGGCTATGAGAGGTATTTTGAGGAGAATGAGGAGAACCGTTATATTTGGAGCGAGAACAGCGTAAGGGGCATTTTAAGAAGCCCGATATATGCGGGAAACCTTGCAGGCTACAAGCGGATTGCCGCCAACATGAAAAGCAAGAAACGCCCCTCTAAGCTGCCCGAAGAATGGGAAGTGATACCAGACACCCATGAGGGGATAGTCACGCAGGAGGAATTTGATACCGTACAGCAGCTTATTACAAGCCGCAGATTACCAGAAAACAAGGGCGGCTTTGAGAACATCTTTGCAGGCGTTATTAAGTGTGCGGACTGCGGCTATGCGATGCGGGCTATGAGTGCCAACAGGAGGAAACGCCCCGACATCATCGACTGCGTACAATATTCCTGCAATAATTATGGCAGATACGGTAATATCATGTGTACCGCACACAGCATTGAAGCGAGGGACTTGTTCAACGCTGTCCTCACCGACATCAACCGATTTGCGGATATGGCAGTCAATGATGAAAAGGCAGTGAGGGCGATTGAAAAGCGGCTCACGGAAACAGACCAGAGCAAGGCAAAGGCACTGGAAAAGGAGCAAAGAAAACTGAACAAACGCCTTGCAGAACTGGACAGGCTGTTTTCCTCACTCTATGAAGATAAGGTGATGGAGCGTATTACCGAGCGGAATTTTGAGATGATGTCGGGAAAATACCAGAAAGAACAGCTTGAAATTGAAGCAAGGCTGAAAGAGGTAACGGAAACGCTCAGCGACAGCTATGAGAAGACGCAGGGTGTCCGTGATTTCCTCTCCCTAATCCGCAACTATCAAGGCATTAAGGAACTGGACGCAACCATCATAAACGCACTTATAGACAAGATACTTGTTTCGGAACGTGAGAAACTTACAGACGGAATGGTGCGGCAGGAAATCAAGATTTATTATAAATTCATCGGCTTTGTCGGTGAATTACATATCACACCGACAAAGCGGTGGACTGCGTTAAAGCCTAAGAATTGTACGGTGTGCGGTGTTGAATATGTTCCCCGCTCTGGCATATCGAAGTATTGTCCTGCTTGTGCCAAGAAGATACAGAGGGAGAAATCAAACGAGAGCAAACGCAGGAGCAGGGAGCGAAACAGACAGGCATGTATTGAACTGTCCGCAAAAAATGACCGACTGACATCGAGCAGCGCGAGGGACGCATCCTGCGGCGCGGAAATTCGTTCAAAAAAGTCAAGCTGTTCAAGTATGTCACCGAAGGCACCTTTGACGCTTATAACTGGAGCATCTTGGAGAACAAGCAGAAGTTCATCGGTCAGCTGATGAGCAGCAAGAATCCGTCCCGTACCTGCGAGGATGTGGACGCTGCGGCACTGAGCTACGCTGAGGTCAAGGCGCTGGCCTCCGGCGATCCTCGCATCATCGAGTACACGGAACTGGACGCACAGGTCACAAAGCTGAAGCTGGTCAAGGCAAACTTTGAAAGCCAGAAGTACGCGCTGGAGGACAAGCTGCTGAAATTCTTCCCGCAGTCCATCCTGCGGGAGCAGGAGTTTATTCGGGCGCTCACCGAGGACAGCGAACACCTTCAGGAGCATACGCCCATCGAGTTTTCCATGCAGATCGGCGGCGTGACCTGCACCGAACGCAAAGCCGCAGGTCAGGCGATTCTGGATGCCTGCACTGCTATGCAGGATGTTTCCGAAAAGCGCACGATTGGCGAATATCGCGGTTTTCCCATTACCCTGTGGGCGAATGTGCAGACGCAAAAATTCCAGCTTACGCTCCACCACAAGCTGTCCCAAGAGGTAGAATTGGGTGCGGATGCTGTGGGCAATACGACCCGCATCGACCATGTGCTGGACGAGATCCCAAAGAATCTGGAAAAGCACAAGACAGCGCTGGAAAACCTGACCGCCCAGCAGCAAGAAGCACAAGAGGAGGTAAAGCGTCCCTTTGCACAAGAGCAGGAATTGACCGACAAGACCAACCGTCTGAATGTGCTGCGTCTGGCGCTCCACATGGATGACGGCGAGAAACCGCAGCCGGAGCACACGGAGGAAAAGCCGTCTATTCGCGGAATGCTCAAACGCATGGGCATGGAATCTGCGGCAATGGCAGCTGCACCGGGACGATCTCACAGTCAGGAGGCGGAACTTGCATGAAGCCAGACAGCGGACGCACGATCCCACTCTACTTCAAGGTATCTCCCGAAGAAAAGGCCAGGATCGACGAGAAGATGGAACAGCTCGGTATCCACAACCGCCGTGCCTACCTGCGGAAGATGGCGGTGGACGGTTACGCCGTCCGAGTAGACATGGCGGACTTTAAGGCGCTGGTATCCCTGCTGCGGATCTGCTCCAACAACCTCAATCAGATCGCAAAGCGCGTGAACAGCACCGGCAACCTCTACGCCGAGGATGTAGCAGATTTGCAAAGCCGGTACGGTGAACTGTGGAATGCGGTCAGCACGATTCTGAGCAAGATGGGAAATCTCTGAAAAAGCTTTACTTTACCGCTTTAGTGTGGTATATTAAGGGCGTAGAGCAGAGATTGGAGGTTTAGAAAGATGAGGATCGTATTCAAGATTTTATTGTTCCCGGTCGTATTTGTTCTGTCGATGCTGGTTTGGTTCTGCCGTGCAATCTGCTGGTTCTCGTCCGGTGTCCTGAGCCTTACATCCTTTGTGTTCTTTGCGCTGGGCATCGTGGCGCTGTTTGAAAAGGACTATTTCAATGTGGGCGTTGGCATCATCACCGCATGGCTGCTTAGTCCTTTCGGTCTGCCGCTGGCAGCGGAGTGGATCATTGACCGGGTAGAAAATGTAAAAGACGCGATTGCAGCGATATAAATGTAAAAGTGCGATACCATATGGTATCGCACTTTTTATTAGTCCTTATAGGCATTCCAGTATTGTATTGTAGTTTTATAGATATTTGGAATTATGTTTTTCGAGTGCACAAAATATCTATATGCTGATGAAAATAGAGAGCTGATAAAGAGTGAAACGCTGATCATCAGCAACAGTTGATTCGCTTCTGAACTTTGAGCAAAACTATCCATCGTTGCAGCGACCCATAATGCACCAAATGAAGCAATGGTCATCTGGGCAGAACAGCAACTTTGTTGGAGTCCAAACAGCTGAATAAACCATTGATCAAGATGAAGAAAATATGCAGATAATTCTAAAAATCCGTTGACAAACAAACTGATAATAAGCGAAAGAATTCCAATAATTAAAATTTCGCCAATAAGGCTGGATGAATCTCCACTGATTATCGAATTAAGAAGCGAATCAGTCGTTGAGATAAAGGGTAATAATGAAATACCACAAAGTAAGATTGGATAAAAAATCGCTACATATAGCAAAGTGAGAAGTTTTTTGTAATTTCCTAAAGAGTGAAAAATTGCTTTTCCAAGGTCGATACAGGCAATAATAATTGCGATGATAAAAACCAATGTGCGTCTTAGTAATTTAATTGTCTTATCCTCCGATGGTTAAAGTATACATAATATTGTGATATAGATTGGTTAAAATGTCAATAACAAAAATCAAACCCCGACACGCCAGCGAGGGAAAAAGCATCGCGCAGATACTCAAAGACCGCTTGGATTACAATGAAAATCCAGACAAGACGCGGGATGGTCTGCTGGTGAAAACCTATCAGTGCAATGCTGATACCGCTTGGAAGGAATTTACCGTCAGTAAGCAGATATACACCTCCATCACCGGACGGACGCGCAAGCCGAAGGAAGATGTTATTTCCTATCTGCTGATCCAGTCCTTCAAGCCGGGTGAGATCACACCGGAGGAAGCAACGGAACTGGGGTATCAGCTTGCGATGGAGTTCACCGAGGGACAGCATCAGTTCGTTGTTGCGACCCATACGGACCGGCATCATATCCACTGTCACATCGAGTTCAACAGCACGACACTGGACTGCACCCACAAGTTCAACAATTACAAAGATACCTACCGAACGATTCGGAAAATCAGCGACAGACTGTGCGCGGAGCATGGTCTGTCTGTCATTTCCAAGCCAAAGGAAAAGGGGCAGCACTATGCGGAATGGGCAAACGAGCGCAGGGGAACAAGCTGGAAGGCGGCGCTCAAAAATACCATTGACCGCGTTCTTCCGACCGTCCTCACTTTTGATGATTTTCTCGCTGCAATGCGCCGCGAGGGATACGAAGTTCGGCAGGACGGCAAGTACCTGAAATTCCGCGCAGTCGGTGCCGGACAGGAGCGTTACACCAGAGCGAAAACATTGGGCGCAGACTACACAGAAGAAGCGCTGCGAGAGCGTGTCGGCAAGCCACTGATTCACGCAAAAAGCCGCACCGGGCGAACGGCTGACCCTGCGAAAATCAACCTCATCGTGGATATTCAAAGCCGTCTGCGCGGGCGCGGTCCGGGGTATGAGCGTTGGCTGAAGGTCCATAATTTGAAAGAAGCGGCAAAGACGCTAACCTACCTCACCGAGCACGGGATCACGGAGTACGCCGCACTGGAAAAACTGGCGGCGGAGCAGATCGCAAAACGAGATGCGGCAGTGACAACGATCCGGCAATATGAGCAGCGCATGGAGCGCATTGCGGATCTGCGGACGCATATCGTGAACTATGCCAAGACCCGCGACATCTATCTGCAATACCGCAAGCTGCCAGCCGCGAAGAAGGCGGCGTTTGCCTCAGCACATGAGGATGAACTGATGCTGCACCGCGCAGCGAAGCAGGCGTTTGAGGAATACGGCGAGAAGAAACTGCCTGCAATAAAGGATTTGCAGGCTGAGTACAAGGAACTGATGGAGAAAAAGCGTGTTGCCTATGCGGAATACCGTCCGCTGAAGCAGCAGACACAGGAGCTGGAAACCATAAAGAAGAATGTGGACAGCTTGCTTCAAATCGATGCTGCACAGCAGGAGCGTGAAGCGGAAAAACGCCGGATCGAGCAATCGCAGGCGAGATAATGTAAAGTGCCGATGGAAAAATCCACCGGCACTTTTTTCTGTATTAAGACTCGTGTGCTTTGTCGTAATGTAATGGAGATGGCGACTCTATGCACAGCCACCGCAGTTCTCAACCAAATGCCTCGTAATACTCACCCAGCTGAACCAAAACGCCGATTTGCAAATCAATACTGTTGTCTACACAAAAGAAATTGATATCGTGAAATTCGCTGTCTGGCAGCACACCTATACGCACAATATCGTCCGCATATTGAATGGGCGGGTATGGCTGAAAAATAAATATACAGGATATAAGAACGGAAACTGCTTGGGATACCACAATCGCCCATAGACTTCTATGCGTCTTGAGTACGATGCGTACTAATTGAACGATGGTGGTTCCTAACAGTATCAGAGCTTTCGGTACACACATCCTATACTGATTGCCGCAGCAGAGTAGCAGCAAGCCATGATATATCCACAAATACTGCGTTCCAAGTAGCGGAGTTATGCTGACTGCAAGAATACTGAAAATGCCCCAATTTATCCAATACAGGATTTTCATGAACCGTTTATCAGAACCGTAACGAAAGCACACAGCCTGTAATACAAAAAGCGGAATAATCAAGAGATAAAAGAACGGAATTTGCGGAATCCAAACATAGCTTTGCGCTGCCAATAAGGACACAAATGCAAGGATGCACGAATATCCCACTGTGTAGGCGCAGATCACTTTATCTGTGCTTATTATTTCTTTCACTGCTGATATTGCTCCAACAATTCTAAAATTTCACCAAATCCATATAATTCTGCGCCTTCTTTTGGAGTACGCTCCGCGGAGCCATCATCAAATACAGTACTTTCATCCACAGCAGCACCGTGCTCTAATAGCAACTTGACCAGTGCAATGTTTCCGGTTTCAACAGCCATCGGTAAACATCTCTGTGCTGCGTTGACATCGCAGCCGATGTCCAGTAGATATTGCACGGTTTCTATCTGTTCTGCCCAGCAGGCGTCCTGCAGGACACTGGAATCTCCGTTCGTGTCATCTGAATGGTAGTCCGGATCGTATCCGAGCGAAACCCAATATTGAATAATTGCTGTTTGTCCGGTCCTTGCTGCGTTTTTCATCGCATACCATGCCGTGGTTTCGTTCACGGGATAGCCATGCTGGATCAGCATCTGCGTAATTTCAACATTGCCGTTTTCGGATGCACCGTCCATAATATTATCAAACACTTCCCAGATACTTACTGTCCCGGTAATGACCGGAGTGCCACTGTCCAGTAAAAGTCGGCAAGCCTCCGTGCTGTTGTTTCGAATTGCGGTGCACAATGCCGCATCACGGCTTTCGGTGTCCCATGATCCCTGTTTCAGCAGGAAGTTCATCACATCGGTATTGTTCTGCATCGCTGCGATTTGCAACAGCGTGTTGTCAGCGGCATCTATGGTCTGAATGGTTCCAAAACCATCCGCAAGCAATAATCTGACAGTATCAGCATTGCAGAAGGCAACGGCGTGACAAAGCGTTTGCAATCGCTCTGCCTCAGAAAGATCGGTTTTCGTCGCCAATTCCTGCACCGTCGCATTGTCACCGCGAATCGCAGCATCAAAGATTGGCGTGAGAATTGTGCTCGTCTGCGACGAATCCAGCAAAGCAACTAATTTATGAATCCGCTGATAATGGGTATACGCGCCTTCAAAATCCAGTGCATGAGATAGCACCACAGGTGTCACCTCTGCACCATAGGAAAGCAACAGGTTCATTGCCGCCATATCGTCATCCAGTTGGACGGCGTAATCTAACGCTGTCCAACCTTCTTTATTCTGCTGCGATACATCTGCATCGTATCGTAAAAACAGTTCCGCATAATCAGCGGACGAATAATTTCCCTTTCCCGGCAAAAATCCATATTTCTGCGGTTCATAACCTGACGCATACATCAGCAGGGTGTTGCCGTTCCGGTCCGCATAATTTGCGTCACTTCCGTTTTTCAGCAATTGTTCTATGAACAGTGGACGCGGTGAAGGATTCCAAAGATATAAAATTGGGTTTTGCGAAACACCGTCTATTTTGACTTGATCCATGTCTGCGCCAGCTTCTGCAGCCGCTTGAATGCCGTCATAGTTTGGATGGATCAGAGCATTTGCCAAATTCTTGGATTCTGTGGTTGAATCAGATAGCTGTACATGACAACCACCCAAAATTAACACACCGAAACAGCAAACGAGAATTTGGATCATAGTTCGAATATATCTATTCATCAAGTTACTCCCCATGTAAAGCTTGCCTTTGAATAGTGGTAATTTATTGAATTATACAGTCGAATTTATAGTAGGTGGCAATGTACTCACAATATCAATACGAAAATCCTCCGTTGTCATAATATAATGAAGATACTCTTTGTTATCATATATATTCGACTGAAACATATCGATCTCTTTCACCCGATGAACTAACTCCGATTCATTGGTTATATAGAATCCAATGCACGGAGGAATTGCTCCCGATTTCTGTATATAATCATCATCTATATCTTGAGTAGTCAAATCACTACCTGAATTGTACTCAATTTTTACAATCTCAACATTTACATGAAAATGGATTTTGTATCGTTTGTCACTTAATGATCTCAACTCGATTAAGAGTCCATCCTCATTCCATGAATATCCATCAAGCATCATAGCATCATGATGTTTTTCGTACTCATTTTTGAAATACAACCATTCCTTGAACATTCTATACCTCCGATTCTCAATAGATGAGCATAGATAAATTTATCTATGCTCACCTATCTGTGACTTTTAATACCTAATTTTGATCTTTCCCTGTTGCAAGCACCAACGATTTTCTGTAGAACTCCAGTGAAGATTATAGGTGGTTCCATTTGCACCGGTACCAATATATGTTGTTTTGCCCTTACTATTGGTACTTGTTTTGATATTTGACAAGTTCAAAGAATCAAAATCTTTTTTAGCTGTGGAAAAACCATTGGATTGATTTCTTTCATATATAACATGGCTTCCTTTGGTTACATTTCTTTTGGTGCATTTGGATAGAATTTCATTCCATTTTGCGACCAGCTTATTGCAATCCAATTTATGATAATAGTTGAAATTGTCAGAATCGCCACCAAAACTATCGGCTGCGGCGACAGCAATAGATATTCCCGCGCCTACAGTAATTACGCCATCGGCTGTTAATGCAGTGCCAACACCCATAATCGCAACACCAACGCCTGTGGGTGCTGTGGCGGTACCAATACCAGCCATACCTCCACCAACAAACATCTCAAAAATGGACTTTGCACTTAACCCAATTCCTGCGGCAGCAACAATACCATCGCCTATCATTCTTCCTAAGTAATAGGAATCTTTAAAATTAGACTGATTCAAGAAATACGAATTGAGTTTACTGCTGGTGGTAAGATATGAAGTTAATTCCTGTTGTGTAGGCAGAGAAATGGATATTCGGTGGGTATTTATTAAGGCATTCAACAAATCAGCTTGTTTACCAACCACATTGATAAGGGCAGATGCAACCATGCCTCGCATTACATCTTGCCTACGAGTATAGTCTGTAAAATGCATTGTATAACTTTTAATGGTAGCTATTACAGACTGTACCCGTTCTTTAATCCATGTTTTTGCCTTATTTAATTGCTCAGTTGTCCAACTCTTTGCTGCCGTTCCCCATCTTTTGATCTGCGCGCTGGCATCAGACCATAAAGTCATTCCAGATGGATCAAATCCATTGATCGGATTATTCCCGCAATACCCATACCAATTCTCGCCGTCCTTGATGGGATCCTCCTGCGTGAACCGGTGGTCGGCAGGGTCGTAGAAACGATTCTGCGCGAAATACAGGTCAAGCACTTCGTCCCAAGTGTAGCCGGTGAAATTGTTGGCGTTGTCGATACCGCTGAAATTCGTGTCCGTGTAGGTTTCGGTCAGCGGATTGCCCCACGGGTCATAGATCGTGTGCGAGATTACCTTGCCGTTTTCATCTACGGCAAACAGTGTGCTGCCAAGGTGGCTGGTGCGATACCACACCTTGCGCACATCGTTTGCAGCAAAGTCGCTTTGCAGGTTCTCGCCGCCTTCGCCGCGCTTCGTGCCGGCTGCATAGCCGTACTCTGCGGAGATTCGGGTGCTGTTCTCATCGTACACATAACGCTGTGTAAAGCTGCCGTCCTCTGTTACCAGTATATCACGGTTAGCCGTAGAAAGATAGTCCACAACATAGTTCTTTGTTACGGTTTCAAAGTTGCTCTGGAAGGTCGTGCCTACCTCGGTTTCCCATGTACGCTGCCAGAAAAAGCGTCCGTCCATCAAGAAATCCAGATAATCGGTGCCGTGCGAACCGTCCTTCAAGTCGGAGTTTGCATGACCGGCGTTCTTGTTGTCGCGCACCTGTACATTCTTAATGCGTGCATTGAGCGCATTGTAAGTGTAGGTACTGCTCTGGCCGTCTTCGATCTTGCCGGTTTTCAGCTTGTTCTGTGCCGTGTAGGTATACTCGGTCGCGCCGTCCGGTGCAGCCTTCTTGATCAGATTGCCCGCCGCGTCATAGGTATAAGTGGTCGTACCGTCCTTGCCGGTCTTGCTAACCAGACGGTTTTGCAGATCGTAGGTGTAAGTGTTTGTACCATCGGAAAGCAGATTGCCCGCGAGGTCGTAGGAATACTTCGTATTCTTGCCCTCGATATTGGTGCGGATAAGCTGATTGGCCTTATCGTAGTAGTAGCGTACCAACTCGTCCTTCTTGTCAATGTCTACACCGGAACGGTTTTCACTTACGATATTGCCCGCATCATCGTAGGTATACGCAGTCTGACGGCGTGTGCTGTTGCTCTTGGTGACTTCCTTTTGCAGCGTCAGCAGACCGGCGGCGTTATAATCATACTCGGTCGTGCTGCCGTCGCTGTGGCCTTCCTTGATTGTGCGTCCTTCCGCGTCGCGCGTGTAGGTAATGCCTGTGCCGTCATGGTCGGTCTGGGACTTCACATTGCCGAGACTATCATACGCGGTCGTAACAGCCTTGCCGTCGGGGTAGGTGATGGACAGACGGTTGCTTGCCGCGTCGTAGGTGTACGCCGTGGTCGTGCCGTCCTCATTTGTGACAGCGGTGGTGCGGGAAAGCGCGTCGAACGCAAATGCTACCGTGCCGTTTCCATCCTTGGCCGAGGTCATGTTGCCCGCCTTGTCATAGGCAAAGGTCGCAGTACCATCCGCGTCCTTGCGGGAAACCATGCGATACAACTTGTCGTAGGTGTACGCGGTCTGCTTGCCGTTTTCGTCAACCTGCGTCAGCACATTGCCTTCCTTGTCATGCGTGTAGGTAGTCACGCTGCCCAGCGGAGAGGTTTCGGTCAGCAGATTGCCCGCTGCATCATAGGCATAAGTGGTCGCGGCCTTCTCGTCACCGCCGCCGTACATCGTCGTGCCTGCGGTGTTTCCAAACGAATCATACCGGTACTCGAACATACCGCCTTCGGCGTTGGTCTTGGAAACAAGACGATTCAAGCCGTCATAGGTGTATATGGCCTTGTTCTTGTTGCCGTCGATCACCGCCGTCTGGTTGCCTGCAAGGTCGTATTCGTACTCGGTTGCATGGTTAAGCTGGTTGGTTTCCTTGACCTGCCGATTCATGCAGTCATACGCATACTTCACCCATTCGTTGTTGCGGTTGGTGTACTGAATGAGATTGTTGTTCGCATCATACTGATAAACGGCATACGCATTATTCGCGTCGGTTTCCTTGCGGAGATTACCGGCTGCGTCATAGGTGTAGGTAGTCGTTGCACCCAGCTTGTCCGTGGTTGCTGCTACTCTGCCGCGTGCGTCGTAAGTGTTGGTAACAACACCAGAAAGTGCGTCGGTTTCGGTCAGCACATTGCCGTTCTTATCGTAGGTGTAGGTCGTTGCGCTGCCATTTTCATCGGTTTCAGAAACGACACGACCCAGTGCGTCATAAGCAGACAAGGACACGCCGCCTTCTGCGTCTGTGGTCTTGAGCAGGTTATAGTTTTTGTCGTAGGTGTACTGTGTTGCATTGCCTTCACGGTCGGTGGAAACCAGCACATTGCCTACGCCGTCATACTGCTTTGTTCCCGCATTACCCAGTCCGTCAATCGTTTTTATCACACGATATGCACCGTCGTACTCGCTCTTTGCGATTACTGTTCCGTCCTTGATGACAGAAACCGTGTTGCCTACCTTGTCGTAGCCGTATTCGGTCACAACACCTACTGCGTTGGTTTCGGTATGCGTTCTGCCGAGTGCGTCATAGGTGTACTTGGTTGCATTGCCGTTCTGGTCGGTTACTTCGCTGACATTTCCGAGCGCATTGTAGGTATAGCGGGTTTCGCCGCCGTCCGCATAGGTGATAACCGTAATCTGGTCTTTGCGGTTGTACTGATACGAAGTTTTGTTGCCTTTCGGGTCAGTGACGGTGAGTTGGTTGCCGTTCGCATCATAGGTGGTAGCAGTCTTACCGCCGAGTTCGTCATAGCTTTCTGTCGTGCGTCCCAGCGCGTCATACACCGTGCGGGTCTTGCTGCCGTCTGCGTTAATCTGCTCTACGGCGCGTCCCAGCAGGTCATAGACATACTTTGTCACATTGCCTTCGGGGTCGATAACACTAAGCTGATTTCCCGCAAGGTCGTAAGTGTACGCAGTAACGCCGCCGAGTGCGTCCGTTTCGGTCAGCAGCCGTCCTACCTTGTCGTAAGTGTAGGTGGTTTCGTTGCCTTCGCCGTCAATCTGCTTTATCGCTGCATTGATGGCGTTGTACTCGGTCTTGGTTTCATTGCCGTTTGCGTCCGTTGTGACAAGCAGATTGCCAACAGGGTCATAGGTATAGGTTGTCTTGTTGCCTGCACCGTCGGTTTCGGTCTTGGTTCGTCCGAGTGCGTCATAGGTGTAGGTTTTCTTGTTGCCTTCTGCATCGGTTTCCGAAACCGTGCGTCCCATGCTGTCATACGCATAGATCGTTTCGCCGTCCAGCGCGTCAATCGTCTTTGCTACACGGTCAAGTGCGTCATATTCATAGGTAGTCGCATTGCCTTCCGCGTCCGTAGTCTGGATAAGCAGGCCGCGGTCGTTGTAGGTGTAGCGGGTTTCGTTGCCCTCTGCGTCTGTTACCGATACAAGCTGTGCGGTATCCTTGTCATATTCATAGGTGGTTTCATTGCCGTTCGCGTCCGTGCGTTTCAGCGGTTCGCCGTTCGTGCCGTATTCGGTCGTTACCGTGCCGCCGAGCGCGTCCTTGGTCGAGGTGGTAAAGCCGTTGGCATTGTACTCATATGAGGTTTCGCCGCCCAGCGCGTCTACGGTTTTCAGCAGCTTGCCCGCCTTGGAGTAGGTATGCCTGGTCGTTGCGGTTGCTGAATCACTCACCTTGGTATGCTCTGCAACGATGCGGCCTACGGCATCGTATTCAAAGCTGGTAACGCCACCTTCTGCGTCAGTGACAGAAAGCTGCCATCCCTTATCGTCATACGCATAGGTAGTCTGATTGCCGAGCGCATCCGTAACCGTAACCGGCAGACCGAGTGCATTATAGGTGTACGAAGTGGTATGTCCGTTCTTGTCGCGGAACTCGGTCAAGCTGTGTCCGGAATAGGTATAGGTTTCCGTATTGCCGAGCGCGTCTGTGATAGACGCAATATCGCCGCCTGCTGTATAAGTCAGCGTCATAGCGGTATTGTCCGCATAGCGAACTTTCGTCACATTGCCATTGCTGTCATACTCGTATGCGGTTGCACCGTTCAGACGGTCGCTTGCAGAGTTGGCACGATAATCGCCGTCATAGGTGTTGGCGGTGGTATATTCCGTGCCGTCGATAACTGTTCCGATTTTCTGGATATTGCGGTGGTTATCGTAGTAGTAGCGCGTTTCAAGGCCATTAGCATCTACACAGGTCGTAACACGCGCTTCATCGTCATAGGAAACAGTAGAAACAGTGGGAATGTCCGCGTTGATAAAGGTCTGCTTTACCACACGGCCTATGCCGTCATACTCGTTCTTAATATAGACTTCGCCTTCAAAGTCGGTAGCACTGTTCAGATAGCCGTTACCATCGTAGGTATAGTGCAGCGTATCACCGTCCGCATTGGTAACGCCGGTCAGAAGATCGTTGTCATGCTCATACGATACGGTGCGGCCTGCGTTATCGGTCACGGACGAAATATGTCCGTTCGACCATGCCAGCGTATAGCTGCCTGCAATGCCGTCAATCTCGGTCAGTTCATCGCCGTTGTAGGTAAGCTGCGCAACGGCTGTTCCATCGGGATTGTAGATGGTTTGCAGCTTGCCGTCATTCGAGAAAATGAACGCTGCGCCGTCCTCGTGCGTCATGCGATAGCCGCCTGCCGCATCTTCCAGAACAAAGCCGCTGTCTGCCAGTGAATCATAGCCGCCGCCACGGAGCGTAAGGAAGATTTGCTCCTCACCGCCGGGCATTGTCACACGGATAATACCTCGGTCGTTGATGAGCGAATAGTCATAGCTGTGCGTAAAGCCAGTACCTAGCGCACCCTTGTCGTAGCGCGAGTTGTAAACACGAAGGAAGCTCAGCGGGATAATGCCTTCCAGCTTCAAGTCCTCGTACATGAAGTTGTACGCACCTGTTACCATGTTTACAGGGTCAAGGTTCTGGTAGTTCAGCACCAAGCCTTCCAGTTCGGGGAAACCGGTCAATTCATTGCACGCCAGACTGCCGCTGACAAACTGCTCATACAGCTTCTTGCGTACTTCATCGGACAAGCTGCCTTCCAGCATGAGGAATGCTGCCGTGCCATCTTCACCGACAACATAATCACGGTAGTCTACCAGCAGTTCGGTGCTGACAGCAAACTTTTTCTTGCCGTTTTCCTGCTTCTGTGGCCAAGTATAGTTCTGACCGTGTGTGTGGCTGCCCTTACTGTCCGTACACTCGACATTCTTATCCGGTCTGCCGAGCGGTTCAATTTCTACTGTCAGATAAAACACATCTTCATCGAGGTTCGGACCGATGATCGGGATACCATCAAGAGAGCCGTCCCAAATCAGCGTGTGTTTCATCATAGGAACAGGAGAGATTTCTTCTCCCGCAAAATTCTTGTCCGCTTGATAAATGCCGTCCTCGGACAACTCCACCAAGCCGCCGTCCGTTTTGGTCACCGGTGTGTAGGGGGATACCATAGTGTCTTGGGAATCTTCCGGCAGTCGTGAAGTCATTTCATCGGCACCGGTCAGTAGATAATTCTCAACAATGGATCCAACATACTGCTTGCTGAGTCCATCATCTGACGGGCTGCGGACATAGACATTGATATTGATATACTGCGTAAGCTGATACCCAAATTCCAGCTCCAGATTACCGGTATGCGGGTCGAATGTGCCGCCCTTGATTTCTGCTGCCTGCGCGTCGATGATCGGCACGAATCCAATCACAATGCAAAGGCACAGGAACAGAGAAATCACTCTCCTTGTCAATGCTTTCTTCATAACTTTACCTCCACCTATTCAGGAGTTCTTCCGTTTCTAAATTTCTTGTCAGTGTTTGTGCGTAATTGCTGCTTCCATGATGTTGCCATACGCCCAATGATTCCGGCTGACGTCGGGGAACGGACAATCCATGCTGTGCAGCTCGGCTGCCGTTTCGTAATTTCTGCCGAGCATACGATTGATCATCGTTACCGTTTCTGCGCGGGTGATGTACTGCTCCGGTCGAAAAGTGCCATCTGCATAACCGCTGATCAAGCCGTACTGCACCGCTTGACGAATATAGCTGCTGTACCATTTGCCGTCTGCCACATCAGAGAAGGTCTTGGTACTGCCGTTCATAATCAAGCCTTCCTTCGCTGCGATACGCGACAAGGCTGTTGCCATCTCTGCACGAGTGATTGCAAATTCCGGTTTGAACACGCCGCCGTTATAGCCTACCATGTAGCCTTCCTTGGACGCTGCTTCTACCCAGCGATACGACCAGCGGTTGTTGGCAACATCGGTATACGAGGACTGCTCCGGTTCGGCGGTTTCCTTTTCCAGCGCGTCAATCAGCATTTTCGCGGTCTGTTCGCGGGTGATATTGCGTTCGGCATGGAACATACCATCGGTAAAGCCGTTGATATACAGCTTGTGTTCTGCCTTGGGCGTTTCGGTTGTGCCGCCGCCACCGCCGCCGATACCACCGCCGCCACCGCTGGTAACATCAGTAGTGAGGGTCAGCTTCACCTTGGAATATTCAGAGCCGGTGTTGTCCTTGATTTGGATTGTGATACTGAAATTCGTATTCAGCGGAATATCCGTCAATGCCTTCACATAGATACCGCTGCTATCCGCAGTAACCTGCACCTTGGTATCATCGAAGGTGACAACATACTCGTCCGGTCTAAGCAGCACCTTTGCCGTGCTGCCGGTAGTCAGCGACTTGTTCAGCAGCAGCGCATACAGATTTACCGTGCCGTCCTTGCTGACCGTAACCGTGGAACGAGTGCCGGCAAGCTGATGCTGTTCACTTGCTGCACCATCTGTAAAGTTGCCGCTGTTGTTCGGCATATCCTTTAAGACAGCGCCGGTCATGTAGTTATTGTTCAGATACACCTTTGCACCTGCGTCATGCCGTGCTTTGAGCGTAGCAGGAACAAAACCGCGCAAATAAGTGTTTTCCAAATGAATCTCGGTCAACGCAGTCTGCGTAAATGCGTCCGGTAAGACACCGCGCAGAGGGTTCGTGTCCAGCGCGAGATATTGCAGGTCTGCCAGATTAGCAATACCGGCAGAGATTTCGCCTTCCAGCTTGTTTTCAGACAAGTCTAAAATCTGCAAACCAGAAAGCGAGTACAGCGTTTCGGGAATCGTGCCGGTCAATCCGCATTGCCACGCCGAAAGCGAGATAAGGTTATTCAGCGCGGACAGGTCGGGAATCGTACCGCCGATAGCATTTTCCGAAAGGTTCAAGTATTTCAGACTGCTCATACCGGCAACTGCCGCAGGAAAACCGCCGGTCAACTGATTTCCCATGAGGTTCAGCACCTCAATCTGGGTATTGCTCAAAATCGTGTCCGGTATCGTACCAGTGTACTGGTTATCTTTTAGAACCAGCGTTTTCAATGCGGGCATTGTACCAAACTCGGAAGGAATCGCACCTGCATAATCATTGCCGCCCAAGTCTACATTTTGCAGTTTCGGGAGCGTATAGAGCGCAGACGGAATATCTCCGCTCAAATGATTATCCGAGAGGAACAGATACCGCAATTCACTAAGTTCCCCGATTGCAGCCGGTATATGTCCGGTGATGTTCTGACCTTTTAGACCAATGCTCTTGATCTCCACAAGGTCTTCCGCTCCGGTGATGGTATCCAGTGTGCGCTGCTGGGCGTTCAGCAAACGCTCAATCTCATTGATGAACCAGGTCTGTCCATCACAGGCGGCAATAAACCGTTTGGCATATTCCGTCTGTGGGTTTGGCGTAAAGTCCGCTGCGCCTGCCGTGAGTGGTGCGTATAGCTGCAACAGCAAGGCTATTACAAGCAATACGCTGATTCGTGTGCGTTTCATTTTTCGATCGCTCCCTTTCTTTTGCGCCCAAACAGTTGAAAAAGGGCGCAGTAACCGCATGGATAGTAGTCCACACGGTACTGCGCCCGTATTGCGGGGACTGGTTTAGGTAACTGGCTGTCATGCGATTGCCGGACAATCGTTTAGACCCTATAGCTTTGCGCCGCAGAGTTTCCTCTGTTTTGCCATTTCTGCCATTCTCCTAAGAGTTTGGGTTATTTATCTAAATAAAGTATATCAAATTACTATGAAATTGTCAATCTGAATAGTTTTCAACCACGCAAACCGGCGAAAAATTGTGCAAAATAAACGACGCTGATTTTTAGTATTTCGCAATATGTACAAAGAGCGATCTCCAGCAGGAAAGAAAAATGCAGGCGGTATCATTGCGATACTGCCTGCGGCATTTCTTTTGCGCCGATTGGCGCAGGGCTTGTCGGACTTTGGACGGCAATCGAAAACATCCGTCAGGATTTTTCGGGGGTTTGGGGCACTCCCCAACAAGCGGAAAGGGGATAGCCTGTCGGACAATGAGCGAAGCGAAATTGTCCAAAAGGATATCCCTTTCCATTGCTTGCTGATCCTTCGTTTCGGTTCTCCTCGCTGAAAATCAGTTATCAGTTTCAGATTCTGCGGGTTCCACAGACGGCAATTCAATACCGAAATTGCTATACCGTTCCAGAGAATGTAACTCTGTTTTGATGAACGCCCACGAACTGCGGTAATCATCGCATACGGAGAAGGAAGATTCCTTCATAAACAGTGTAAATCCGTCCGGATCATCGCCGTACTTCAAGTCGAACTCCTCGGCACACCGAATCTTTTCCCAGTCGGAAAGATTTGTCCTTCCATGAAGAATATGCTCCAAATTCAAAGAGAAGTAGTACATACTGTATGGAATGCCTGCAATTTTAGGGCAGGCAGAGAGTCGGTCGATATTGTCCCGTTTGCGCTGATTGCGGTTGAGAATCCCAGTACGGTTCGGCGTTTGGATTTGCGTTTCCGTGTAATAAGGCGGAGTGCCTATTTCCTTGGAATCATCTTCGACAACAGCATCATCAGGGATGAATACACCGTCCATATCGGTGAGATGAACGATTCGGCAAATATCGCTCTTTCTGTAGATACTGCCCATAAACTCCTTGACCTGTTCCCAAACGGCAGCCACGATTTTATCCGACGAAGTGAAATCGCGGGTCAGAATATCGCCATGAACGACCTGAAATTTTACCGTCGAGGAAGAAAAGATACGGTTCAAAACCGTAGAAAGGCTGGTTTCATCGGTCGGTCCCTCTACGATAAAAAGCATCACTTTCTTCTTAGCCATTGGACACCTCCGGGGATGCGTCCTCTGCCAAAGAAAGGCTCTCCATACGCTTGCCGACAACTCTCATTGCGTGTGCGATTTCAGACACATTGGTTTCTTCATAGAGTGCTGCGTCATCATCACTTCCGAGAATGACTTCACGCAGATACATGGAACGCAGATTATTTGTTGCCCGCACACTTTTGATACGCGTATAGCGGGCGCTGGGGTTGGTCGTTGTAAAGACGATGGAATTGCTCTCCAGCGTTTCCAGCGGATAAAGATTGTGCGAGGTGAAGATCAACTGACCCTTACCGGAGTTTTGCATGATCCGCAGCAGCTCGCCCAGCAAATACTCGTAGATACCGGCATCCAGTTCATCGACCGCAAGTGTAATAGATGGATCGTTGTATGCGGCGATCAGCAGATGCAGGATCGAGGTGATTTTCTTGATGCCCTCGGATTCATACTTCAAGGGCAAACGGTGCATTTCACCATTGGCACAGAGTAGCTCCCGTGCTAACTGGATTTTTGTTCCCTGATTGCCGTCCTCCATCAGCTCCGTGCCGAGCTCCACAAGCGTCAGCTTTGCGCCGGGGATGATTTTGCAAAGGACGGTGCTGATGGTCGAGATAACTTGTCGAATGATCTCCAGGAACCGAGTCGGTATTGTTTTCGGCTGGTCGATTGGCAGTGTGAACATACCGCCGGCCGTTTCCGTTCGGAAGTTCACGGGGATCGCTGCATCCAACGAGATCAGTCCGTTGTTGCGGTTCAGAATGACAAAGAGCGAGGTCTTGGCGTAAAGTGCCATTTCATACAGCGGCTCAACTTCATCATCATTGTCCTGCGCTGCGTCATGGAGTATCTTCAAAAACTCCGGAGCAAAGAGGAACGAACGGTGCTCCTTCTGGCATAGCAGCTTGGTCACGCGAAGCTCATTCATTTTTGCGCTTTGCTTAGAGCCGAACAGCGATTCCAATTTCACCTGCGGCGTGAATACATCATCTTCCTCCTGATGTGTACACTCAAAGATGGTTTTCAGCCGAGAAGTCTTTTCGGGATCGCTGCTGAATGTGACACATTTGATGGTTTCATCGATCGTGTCCTTGCTCAAGGCAGCGGCATAGATAAACCGCCGTCTGTACACAGCATTGCCCTCATGCAGTTTGAGGATACTGAACTCAAATTGCAGTTCTGCTTTCTCTTGTCCGTAAGAAATGCAGTCTGACAGTTCTGCACCGACCTTTTGCCCGGACAGCAGCGTTTTCAGGATTTCCAGTGCATCGATAAATGTTGTTTTGCCGGAGCCATTCTGACCGTAAATACCGAGGACATCGGCTTTCGGCGCAAAAATATCCTCTCCATAATTGCATGGAAAACGAATGTCACCGGACTCAACATTTCTAAAGTTTTTGATACTTGCCCGCTGGATGCGAACAATAGGAGTTTCATTCACAGATACCACCTCCAGATTCAGTATACCCACTTTTTCTAAAAATAGCAATACGAAACTCGAAAAGCGAATAAAAAATTCACATATTAGAATTTTGATAGAAGTATTCCAGAAACGAAAACACAAAATCGCGTTCGTGTTCGGAAAACTAATTTTTTCTAAAGGAAGCGATGCTGCTGGTTTACGGTCATACCGGATCTCGCTTTCCCTATTGACAAGGTATGTTTCTATCTGTTACACTTCACGCAATACTCAAGATTGGAGGAAAACCCCATGAAACAAAAATGGCTTTTGACCGGAACAGCGCTCATGCTTGCGGCGGCGCTGGCCGGATGCGGTAATGCGCCTGCGGCAGATCAGGCGGCGAAGATCAGCATGGAACAGGCGCAGACGGCGGCACTGGAGGCCGCCAACATCGACGCGGCGGACGCGGATATTTCATCCGCAACGCTCAGCGAGGTCGCTGGCGTGACCTGCTACAAGGTCGCGTTCACCTCCGGCGATCATACCTATGCGTATTCCATCAACGCCGAGAACGGCGAGGTGCTGGAGGCGAGTTGCCGGGATAAGAACGCCGCGCCCGCGGACAGCACTCAGACGGATACCACTGCATCCGGCGCGACCACCACTCCGGTGCAGACCACGCCCAGCACGAACGCTTCTACCGGCACAGTGGACGAAGCCAAGGCTCAGGAGATCGCTCTGGCACACGCCGGGGTCAAGGCGGCGGATGCTACCATCACCAAGTCCAAGCTGGACTATGACGACGGCCGCCAGATGTACGAAATCGAATGGTACGCAAACGGCGCGAAGTACGACTATGAGATCGCTGTGGCTACCGGCGAGATCGTCAACTCCGGCTACGAGGCAAAGACCGTGGTCGGTACCGGCAACAACGCCACCGTCAGCGAAGCGACTGCAAAACAGACCGCTCTTGCTCGTGTGTCCGGCGCAACGGAAAAGGACATCTACGAATGGAAGCTGGACTACGACGATGGCCGCCCGGAGTATGAGGGCAAGATCATCTACGGCGGCACGGAGTACGAATTCACCATCGACGCCACCTCTGGCACCGTCACCGAGTGGGATGCCGAGAGCCTGAGCCGCTAAACCTCACAGCAAACATTATGCCCTATGGACGATTCTCCGTCCATAGGGTGTTTTTTCATTTTCTCCACAAATTCCGGGCAACTTCACTCCGCCGGAGTAAACTGTTGATACCACATTCAGGAGGTATCAACATAGACAACATCATAATAACAGAACATATTGAAGTCTACTGTCTGACTCTACTGGCGGCCGCCGCGATCTGACCACCTTGGCCCGCTGGTTGGAGGGGGCCGGTCAGCAAGGAGAGCGCCGCAGGCCGGAAGACGCACTTGATGGATTGTGGATTTGCGCTACACACCATCGACTCCATTTTTATAAGGTATCGTCTTTTTCCCAATCATTCCATATAGGATATTGGTCAATTTTATCTGCTGCTTTTTCCAAACGCTCCTTGATTTTTTCTTGTTGCCTATCAGTTAATTGTTCTTGGCTCCGCTCTGCTTCTGTCATAATTCTTTCAATTTCTTGTCCGCACACACTTGTAATACTTTGATTTTTGGCTTCAATCGTTCCGATTCTATCAAAAATTCTTGTATTCTCCCATATTTCATTCTCACCCTTATGATAAAGGGTAAACAAAAATATACCCATCATATTAGTCATCGTGAAATATGTTCTTGACTTTTCATCGGCGACGGAATAACCACAAATGCTCCGATGAATACTTACATGAGGTTGCATTTTCTTCAATTCGTCAGGCATAGAACTAACATCTTCAAAAAAGAAGATATGGTGTTCTATATCTCCAATATCTGCCCTCTTTCCAAGGAGATACTCGCGCATTATTTGTTCGCTTTCTATTAAGCATTCTAAAGCATCCAGCCCGACAACATGGTGCTGGACAAAGTCAAGTAAGTCTAAATACAAATGCCTCCAGCTAACAGATGTAATAAAATAATGCAACCATTTATCATAAGTAAAAGAGCGTTGATGCTGTTTGAAATATGGGTGAAAGATATTGTCTGCAAATTTCTTTTCACATTCACTAAACCTATCTTCACACTCGCCACAAAGTAAATAATGCTTTTCGCCATCTTGTATTGTTGCATTGGGATTGTCGGCAGACCTTAGCTTTCCAACGGATGTGTTCTTCAAATACCGAACTACAAATTTAGGAATAATATGGCTTAATTCAAGAGCTGAGTTATTATGGCATAACGCACATTCTTTTAGGTTGAGAGGTTCCAAGCAAATCACCTTCCTTTAGTTGATTTTATCATATATTCATACATAACGCCACAAAAAGGTTGCACCGCGCCCTATGGACGATCCCTCGTCCATAGGGTGTTTTTTCATTTTCTCCACAAATTCCGGGCAACTTCACTCCGCCGGAGTAAACTGTTGATACTACATTCAGGAGGTATCAACATGGACAACATCATCACAACAGAGCGCATCGAAGCCTACTGCCTGTCCCTTTTGGCGGACGAGCGCTCGGCGGGGACGATCTCGAAATACCACCGTGACCTGACCGCCTTTTCCCTCTGGCTGGACGGCCGCGCCGTCACCAAGGAGACCGCCGCAGGCTGGAAAAGCCACCTGAGCCACCGGGGCTACGCACCGTGCACCGTCAACTCCATGCTGGCGGCAGTGAACGGCTTCTGCCACTTTATGGCGTGGCACATCAAGGTGAAATTCCTGAAGATCCAGCGGCAGATCTTCCGGGACAGCGCCAAGGAGCTGACGAAGGAGGAGTACGACCGCCTCCTCACTGCCGCGCGGGAAAGTGGGCAGGAACGGCTAGTCCTGATCATGGAAACTCTCTGCGCCACGGGCATCCGCGTGTCCGAGCTGCGGTATATCACCGTGGAGGCGGCGAAGGCGGGACGGGCCACCATCACCCTCAAGGGCAAGATCCGCACGATCTTACTGCCCACCAAGCTGTGCCGCAAGCTGGTGAAGTACGCCAGAAAACAAAAAATCGCTGCCGGTGAGATTTTTCTCACAAGCAGCGGGAAGGGCATTTCGCGGCGGCAGGTGTGGTTTGAACTCAAGCGGCTGTGCAAGGCGGCAGGGGTGGAGCCGAGCAAGGTGTTCCCGCACAATCTGCGGCACCTGTTCGCCACCACCTTCTACCGGGCCCAGCGGGACATCGTGCGCCTTGCGGATATGCTGGGCCATTCCAGCATCGACACCACCCGCATTTACCTGATGGTCAGCGGAGCGGAGCAGCAGCGGCAGTTGGATCGGCTGGGACTTATCTCATAGAAAACGGAATCAGCATTTTGTTGTTCGCTTTACAAATGCTCGACGTTATCTACCATATTTCATGTGTGAATTTTACCAGAAAAGCACTCAAAATTCAAGACCCTCCTTAATTTTACGCATGACGAAAAAGCCACAAAAAATCCGTTTTTTGAGGGCTTTGCTTGTTGCGCTTATTTTGCGGTTGGAATATGTATCATTTTGCTATGTTCACAAAAAAACCACAATTTTGTGAATGTTTCGTTCTCGGAAAATAAACAAAATGCTGATTTAGTCCAGCGCCGGTCAAACGGCGCGTTCGCTATCTCTACACAAAATGCTGATTCCGTTGATTGTGTCTATGCAGAATGACATTGATCATCACAACCCTAACGGCGAATATCTAACCTTTAATACAGAGAGGGGAGGGGAAATTTTTGCTATGGCGTGACTCGCGGCGGGACTTTACCCGCAGGATGCTATGAGATCTCATGAGGATCGATCAAGAAAATAGTACAAGGAGAAGAACAGTATGATAAAAAGACTATTATCGATGCTCTTGTCGCTTGCTGTTGTCCTGTCGATCGCGTCGCCGATCACAGCGGCCGCGGCAGACGATGGCATCATGACGGTAGGCACCGGAGCCACGGCAGCGGATCCGTATGAATTGCCGGAAGAGGCGTTTTTGTGGGAACAGTCCGGTGAAAAAACGACCCTCATCGGCGTCAGCCCCACTTGGTACAAGAAAAATGTTACTGATAAAAATATTGATTTTGTTTCGGTAAAGATCCCGACAACAACGGTAAAGATTGGCCCCAGCTTTGCGGGCGCATACGGTTCCAGTCACTCGGGCTATAATTCTGACGGAATACAGGAGGATAGCACCAATATTTCCGGTAAACTGGTAGCGGTCGATTTTTCTCAGGCAACCGAGCTGAGAACGATCGATGTTCAGGCATTTGGCTATGTGTCTAACTTGACCGACGTCATTAACCTTTCCAACACGAAAGTGGAGGAAATTTTGGGCAATGCGTTCAAAGGCACCGCCATCACGGGTGTGATACTGCCAACTACCCTGAAAAGAGTGGGCAATGACAACGCAACTAGCAATAGTGATGCCTCGGTGTTTGGAAAATGTCAGAATCTTGCGTACATCCGCGTAACTGGCGGTGATTCGAATGCCGTACTCGAGCTGCCATCGAGCTTGCAGTTGATTGGATACACGGGCTTTTTACTTGATGGTACCAAGATCGAGCAGACGATGAGAACCAACCCGTTTGTCATCAAAATTCCGGCATCGGTCACGGAAATGCAGCATACGGCGATTGGGTTTGACGATTTTGGAGCGGTTAGGAAGGCACAGTATCTCTTTGAAGAAACTGATTTTATCAACACGAAGTTCCAGAACGACTGCTTATTCAACAGCCTTTACACGAACAACTGGGGTGTCGCAAGGTTTGCCAACAAGGAAGCCTACGATAGCTTTGTCGCGAAGTATTCTGACAGCACCAAGTTTTACGGCTATCCCACCTATGAGTTTGACCTGACCTTTAAGGATAAGGAAAAGCAGAAGAAACTCTGGGGCCAGAGCATCCAGTATGAGAAAGGCAGCGATAACTACTGGAAGCTGAACACAGGCTACGCGCTCCCCGATGCACCGACCGGGCAGGAACCCGCTGCCGGTCAGGTGGGCTACTGGGAACTAAACGGCGATAAGCTGAAAGCAGATTCTAAACTTCCTGCAACGCCCGCGGCAACGCCACTGACCGCTGTGTGGACGGTTGTAGACAAGCTTGCCGAGCCGACGATCGCCTATACACTGAACGGCAAGGTCCAGGGCAATCTGTCCGATGGGACACCGGTATTGCTGAAGGTGCCCTATGTAAACGGAAATCCGGGCAAGATCGGTGTGAAGGCTGTTCATCCGCTGCTTAAACCTGAAGAAGGCGGAAACGGAACAGATGATAATTATGTGTATTTCAAATACAGATGGATCGATGTGCAATCTCTTCAGGTGGGTCCCCGCTCCAAAACGATAGAAGATGGCTCTGGATTCTACAATAAGACAACGAGAACTGCTCCGGACGCAAAATATAATGAGGTCGAGATCCGAGACAGCAACGATAACAGAGTGAAGATGTCGGGTGCATGGGGACCCTATACCTTCTACAACTGTGAAATTTACGGTTACCATGTGCAGAACGGAGTGGAAAAACTGTTCTATGCTTCCAATGCATTTGGTAGTTACAGTTTAAGCTTCGGTGATGATCCCGGCCTTAAGCGCACAACAGATGAAGCGTTTTATATTCAAGCCAAATACATAGATACTTGGACCGTGACTTTTGATTCGAACGGCGGCACCGCTCCCACCGGTGCAGATTACAATCCGAGGCAGGTAGAAAAGGGCAACGGGATCTCTATTCCCTACGAGCCGCAGAAGGAAGGTTATACTTCCTGCTGGAAGAAAGCAGATGGAACTGGAGAATACTACGGAAACGATTATTTTGAGCCAGACAGCGATGTTACCCTAGTCGCCCAGTATGATCCCATCGAGTATACCATCAACTATGTTCCGAACCTGGCGGACGCCACCGGAACAGTCGATGCGCAGGAGTATACCTACGACACAGCAGACTTCAAGCTGACCACAGATACTTTCACCAACACCACCAAGGACTTCCTCGGTTGGAGCCTGACGCCAAATGCCACCACGGCGGACTATGTTCCGGGCGCAGCCATCAACGATGCGCTGAAGGCGGCCATGGTAGCCTCGGCAAATGAATCCGTCACGCTCTACGCTGTATGGAAGGACAAGACAACGCACACGGTCACCTTCAACGCCGGAACAAACGGAAGTTTCGCCAACACGAGCGATCCTCTGATTAACCAGACTGTCATTAAAGGCCTCTCTGTCACCGGTGTGCCCGCGGTCACCGCCAGCGGTAGATACCGCTTCGACGGCTGGAAGCTCGATGGCGACAGCTCGGGCAAGGTATACACCAATGACGAAGTGAAGGCCATGGTCATCAACGGCAATATGACCTTTACCGCCAGCTATACCTATGTCGGAGGCTCTTCCGGCGGCGGCGGAAGCGTCAGCAGCTACATCATTAAAGCAACGGCCGGAGCAAACGGTTCTATCAGTCCCAATGGTACAATTTCGGTATCCAGAGGTGCAGATAAGACCTTCTCGATTAAGGCTAATGCCGGATATGAAATCGTGGATGTCCGCGTGGATGGTACGAGCGTTGGCGCAGTACGAACATATGAGTTCAAGAATGTGACGAAGGCGCATGAGATCTATGCCACATTCAAAAAGACCGAAAGTGAACCTGAGCAAGAGGTAGCCGATCCAGAGAAGACCGGCGTTGCGCGTCTGCTGGAAACGGTAAAGCATAATGCCTACCTGCATGGCTACGGCAATGGGGGATTTGGCCCGAACAATAATATGACCAGAGCAGAAGCTGCGCAGATGTTCTATAACTTATTGCGCCAGAAAAATGTTACCGTGACGGTGCAGTTTTCGGATGTTTCGGATGATGCATGGTATGCAACCGCTGTTAATACGTTAGCATCTTTAGGTATCCTGAAGGGCGTCGGAGAAGATAAGTATGATCCGACTCGTGCAATTTCCAGAGCAGAGTTTGCTGCGATCGCAACGCGCTTTGCAAAGGTAAATCTTGAAGGAAGCACTCCCTTTGATGATGTGTCGGATGCAGACTGGTATTATAATGCCGTTCTAACGGCAGTCAATTATGGTTGGATCAACGGTTACGGGGATAACACTTTCCGTCCGTACAATACGGTCACCCGCGCAGAGGTGACGACCATTGTAAACAGGATGCTCGCAAGACGCGCAGATAAGGATTTTGTGGCAGATCATATCCACAACATGAGAACATTCAACGATGTGGATAGTTCCTTCTGGGCATATCATTATATCATGGAAGCCACCAATGGCCATGACTATGACAAGGACGAACATACGGAGATATGGAAAAGCTATACGGCACAGTAAAGAAGAAGTGACGGTATCGTCTTTCTTACAATACTCTGTAAACGAGAAATTCATCTAGCAAGGAGAGAGGGGCCGGAAACGGCCCCTTCCTTCTCTAAGTGCCTATCTTGCATAGATTGGCATTTAGAGAAGGAAATTACTTGCCTTTGCAATTCAAATCTATGGAGGAAGCAATTTTATGAGGAAACACCAAGCGCACCCATTCGCCGTAAAAGCGGTGTCGGCGGCCTTGACCGCCGCACTGCTGCTTGCCCCGGCGCAGAGCATTGCCTATGCCACAGATGCAGGCAGCACACAGCCGCAGGAACAGCAGATCTCAGCATTTCAGTTCAAGTACCCTGCGGAGCATACCTTTGTGGAGATCAATCAATTCTACGCAGAGCATCCGTATGACATTTCTCTGCCGGACAAGTATGACATCCTGCCGGACATCTCCAACCAGGAGATCAACACCCGGATCGGAACGGATACCTCTGCTTTGCTGGACGCAAAGGGCAAAGCAGACCGAGATACGCTAGCGGGCAGCCTGTCGCAGGAAACGCTGGACAATGCCCTCAACGCCACCAACTTCATGCGCTACAGTGCAGGCTTGCAGTTGCTCTATATCCACACCAATGACCGCATCGGCGGCTATCAGTGGAGAGCGCAGGCAGGTGCGGCACTGATGGCAGAGCTGAATACCATTACCCATAATGTCGATGGAAATGAAGCACTGGCGGCAGGCGTTGTGAGTGGTGTGTTCGGATGGGCAAAAGCAGGCCCCGGCGGCTCCAATATCGTGGCGGGCAGCGGCGTGGCGAATAAGATGGTCAACAGCTTCATGCCGGACATCGGAAATGACAGGACCGGCCTTTCCCATCGCAGCTACATCCTTAACCCCGGCCTTTCCGGAACCGGTTTCGGGGCGGCTGACCTCTCCGGCACAAAAAATCCCAAGACTGGTAAAGCAAGAGGCTCCGCTGTTTCGATGATGGTTACCTATTACGGCGCAGACCCGGATGGACTGTCCGCCGTACTGTGGCCTTCCCGCAGACAGCCTATCGAGACCTTTCAGGCTCGCGGCACATGGCAGATGAGCTATCCGGAGGGCAACCCCTATCAAGGCAATCCGTGGAGCTATTTCATCAATACGGACAGCGCCAAGGTGGATACCTCCACCCTGAAGGTGACGCTGGAGTGCGACGGGAAGCCAACGGATGTGCTGGACTTCAACAATCTCACAGCGGCGGAAAAATCCGAGAACCGTCTGTTTACCATCGGCAGCAGTCCCCTCAAGCGACTTATCGCCTTCCGCCCTCATGTTGCCTATGGCGCGGGAGATAAGGTCAAGGTGACCATCAAGGGCATCGTGGACGCACAAAATCTGCCGATTCCCGTAAGCTATGATGTCCACTTCTTCCAGACCGGCACCGAGCCGCACCCCAATCTGGAGCAGACCGCTGTGAGCAGAACAGCAGCAGATACGGCGGAGTTTGAGTACACCAGCGACTACGCCGGTACGATGTACTATCTCGTTCAGGATGCTGACCAGCCGGAGCCGAGCGCAGATGCGGTGTTGGGCGGCACGAAGCTGACTCTCGGCACTGACGAAGCTCTCCTCGCCCTCACCGGTCTGACCGGGAACAGTGCGAAGAAGCTCTATTACATCACTGCCAGCAGCACGGCTGTGGATACGGAGCATACGACGGCGAACAAGTCCGGCGAGATGAGCGATGTGAAGTCCATCAACATCGAGGAATATGTCGCACCGTCTATGACGCTGACCGATACGGCGGCAGTCCGCGAGAGCAAAAGCACCGGTACTGTGACCTTCACCGCACCCGTTGCGGGTACTTATCACTATATCGTGCGGGATGTATCCGAACTGATCTGCGATCATACCGAAGTCCTCGCCGGGACGGAGGCTGTGATGACGGTTGGCGAAAACCAGATCGCTTTGACCGGTCTGACGGACAATGCCGCAAAGAGTGTATTTCTCTACGCGCAGGGTGCGGACGGCAGCAACAGCGCCGTCACCCGCATCGAGCTTCCGGCATATCATCCTGCTACTCCGTCTGTGACTGCGCCTACGGCAAATACCCTGACTTACAACGGCAACGCACAGCCGCTGATCACCGCAGGCAGCACCAGCGGCGGCAGAATGGAATATCGACTGGGCAATACCGGCGATTATAGTGCCGATGTCCCTATGGCGACCGATGCCGGGATATACACCGTTTGGTACAAGGTCGTAGGCGATGATACGCATGACAGTGCCGCAGAGCAGAGCTTTTCCGTGAGCATTGCGAAGGCCAAAATCACAGCGGCAGCGAAAAGCTATACCATCCAGACCGGTGACAAAGCGCCCGACCTGACAGTGCCCATCCTCGGTGAGCATTATACCGTAGACGGCTTGTTCGGCGGCAATACACTGGGCGGAACCGCTGTGCTCACCTACGAAAAGAATGGTACGGCAGTGACCCCGGACACAAGTACAGCAGGGATCTATGACATTGTCCTCTCCGGCGTGACCGAGCCTGCGGGTGGTAACTATGAGCCGCTTGTGCTGAAAAATGGGACGCTGACTGTTTCGGCGCGGCCATCCTCCAGCGGTAGCAGCTCCGGCTCCCACATCGCGACTTATCCCGTTGCCAGTTCGCCGGCAAAGAACGGCTCTGTCTCCCTGAATACGCATGGCGCTGCCAAGGGCAGCACTGTGACGGTTACGGTCAAGCCGGACGATGGCTGTAAGCTGGCGTCCCTGACGGTCCGGGACAGCAGTGGCAACCCCATTGCCGTTACTCCTAAGACGGTGGACACCTACACCTTCATCATGCCCTCCGGCAAGGTAAGCGTGGAGCCGGTCTTTGCGCCGATCAAGGAACAGCCGGAATTTAAGGATATTACGAATGATTCCTATTATTATGACGCTGTTCAGTGGGCGGTGGAAAAGGGTATCACCGAGGGTACCAGCGCAGAGGCTTTCAGTCCCGGCGCATCTTGCACCCGCGCACAGATGGCGACCTTCCTTTGGAGGGCAGCAGGCAGCCCCGCACCCAAGAGTACAACGAATCCGTTCAAGGATATCAGCAGCACGGATTATTTCTATAATGCCGTCCTGTGGGCGGTGGAGAACGGGATCACCAGCGGAACAGGCGCGGATACCTTCTCCCCGGCCACGACTGTGACCCGCGGTCAGACCGTTACCTTCCTCTATCGCGCTGCCGGTTCTCCCGCAGTAAGCGGCGGCAGCTTCAGCGATGTGGCGGCAGATGCCTACTATGCCAAGGCTGTCGCTTGGGCAAATGAGAACGGCATCACCAGCGGCGTCGGAAGCAACAAGTTCGCACCCAATGCAGACTGCACCCGTGCTCAGATTGTGACACTGCTATATCGCGCCCAATAATTGATATTTGGCGGATAAGACTTGTGAAAAGCCAAAGGATGATCATAGGAATCACCATCGGAATAATTGTGGCGATGCTTTGGAGCGTTGTTTTTACAAACGGATCAAACAGCAAGGCAGGAATTGGAATAGGAATAAGCTTAGGTATATCTTTTGGTAGTCTAATTCTTTCAAATAAAGACAAAAATAAGTGATATACGCAATTTCTTTTCACTATTCCATTTTTTCGGGAGGTTGGGGGCGTTTGCCCCCACCTTCTCAAGGCGCTCCATCGTTGATGGAGCGTTTGGAGAAGGTATTTAGATTGATATGAGATCGTTCAATCAAAGGAACTAAGTCCGCTGATCACATAGAAATAGACAAAGGAGATTGTGGATATGGGTATTCACAAAGTATTAGACCAAATCGATGAGATCATCTATATCGCTGATCTGGAGAATTACGAATTACTCTACCTGAACCGGATCGGGCGGGAGCGCTTTGGAACTCCTGCACCGGGCGTCAAGTGCTACGAATTTTTGCAGGGTGAAGAAAAACCCTGCAAATTCTGCACGAACGGAGAACTGTCGCACTTGCAGGATAAGCACATTACATGGGTCCGTCAGCACTCCGCAGCGGGCAATATGCTGTTGCATGACAGCATCATCGACTACGGCGGCAGACCGTGCCGCATGGAGCTTGCCATCAGCGTGGAACGCTATGTTGCCGAAGTCGCTGCGGCAAAGCAGGACCTTGCCGCAGAGCGCAAGCTGGTAAAGTGCATCGAAAATCTGGTGCTGTCTACCGATTTTGACGCGGCGGTCAATTCCATGCTGGAGACGATCTTGGAACACTATTCTGCGGACAGAGCATACATCTTCGAGTTTGACTGGACACGCGATGTTACGCACAACACCTATGAGATTTGCCGAGATGGTGTCACACCGGAAAAAGATAACCTGCAAAATCTTCCCATTGAGGTCGTTGCGCTGTGGGTGGATATTTTCCGAAATCAACACCGCAAGATCAATATCATCGAGGATGTGGACGCGCTGAAGGACGATCCGGCGCGGCGCATCGAGTATGACTGCCTGCACCCGCAGGGCATCAAGAGCCTGATCACCGTGCCGATCTTTGTGAGCGGCGAACTGCACGGATTTTTGGGTGTGGACAACCCTCACGCGCACATGGATGCGCCAGAAATGCTGGCGCAGATCACCTACGTCGCAGCGAACGAGCTGCAAAAGAGGACTTTAACGGATGAGCTGACTGTGAAAAGCTACCTTGACCCGCTGACTGGTCTGCGTAACCGCCTTGCCTATGACGAAGCGTTAGGCTATCTGCTGGGCAAAGAGATCCCGACCGGTGTGGGGTTCCTCGACCTCAACGGTTTGAAATGGATCAATGATAATTTGGGACATGACATGGGCAACAAGGCACTTCGCCGCGTCTGTGAGATCCTCCTGAAGTATATCCAGAAAGAATATGTCTATCGCATCAGCGGGGATGAGTTTGTCATCATCTGGACGGATGTAGAGTATCCGATATTTAACGCTGCGGCAGAACAGCTTGAAGCTGCGCTGGTAGAGGAAAAGGACATTGCATCCTTTGGCTTCGTTTGGGGCGCTGAGGAGGATGTCGGTGTTGCCGTCCGCAAGGCAGAGCAGGCAATGCAGGCGGCGAAAAACAAGTTTTATGCCAGCAACACGGACCTCAAAGGGCAGCGCCCCGGCTATCTTGACCTGCTGTTAAAAGAATTTCGGGACAGCACTTTCATCCCCTACTTGCAGCCACTTTACAGCATCCAATACGACCGCGTGTACGGCGCTGAGGTCTTAGTCCGGAAAATCGACCCGCATGGCAATATCCACCCGCCTGTTGAGTTTATCAAAGTGATGGAAAAGGAACACATGATCTCGATGGTCGATCTCGAAATGCTGAGGCAAAGCTGTGAGTTGCTCCAGAAGTGGAAAGCGTGGCCGGATCTTGTACTGAATGTGAACGTTTCCCGCAATACCCTTGTAGAGCCGGACTACTTGACGCAGGTGGACAAAATCTTTGCAGATACCGGCGTTGACCCCAGACGGCTGATTTTTGAGATCACCGAATCCTCGCAGGGCATTCAGTTGGAGTCCCTGTCCAGGTTGCTGGACGAGTTGCGGGCGCGCGGCATTACACTTGCCATCGACGACCTCGGCACCGAAGCGGCGTGTTTGGAAATGCTCTATCTGCCGCAGATCGGCGTGGCGAAGATCGACCGCAGTTTGATCTGTAAAGCAGAGCATAGTCCGCGCGAGCAGACGGTCATCCGGCACCTTATCGATCTGTGCCACGACCTCGGTATGCGCTGCGTGGCAGAGGGCATCGAAACCGATAGCCAAATCGAACTTTTGAAACAGCTCGGTTGTGACCGGCTGCAAGGGTATAAGATCGGCAAGCCGATGCCCGCGGCAGATTTTTTTCATCAATTTGTAGAGAATGCTCTCCACAAATAGGAAAAGACCTTGAGAAATATGAGAACATACATATACCAGTATGAGCTTGCGGCAAAAGGCTGGCTTTTTACACGCTGACGCTGACCTTGTTGAACGGATAGGAGTGTACCATGATCTACGGTCCCTATAAGCGGCAGAGCAAGCTGCGATCCATCAAACCGGCACAGCGGACAAGCCGCCATAATTATAAGGCGAGACCGGGCAAAACCGTTCTTTGCCTGCGCGCGGCTTTCGCCGTTTGCGTTGCCGCGCTGCTCGGTTTTGGCGGAAGGATGCTGTATCTGGATCATGCGGCAAGGACGGCGCGGGGCGTATATGCTCCGTATGTTCCGGCAGTTTGGGAACTTGTCCTGATAGTTGTGCTGTCCGCAAGCGCCTTGCTGCTGCTTTATCTGCTGGAGCGAAACGGACGAAGAAAGTGAGGAGTGATCCCATGAAAAGAGTGATTCCAAGCGTTTTAGTTGTGATATTCCCTTACTCGATCCTGTGGCATTTGTGCTGGGTATTGGGTTTTGGACCGATAGCATTTCCGAAGGACTGGACGATTGCTGAAATCTACGGATTGATCATTCTCACATGGCTTATTGGACTTGCCGCAACCATTTGGTTGACCATCGTCAACGCATCCTCTAAGACGGATGCGAAAACAGCGGCATGGAGCAATATGCTGATCAAGCTGCTCCAAACACCGGCATATATTCTGCTATTCATTGCCGGAGCGATGTTCTCCACGATCATTTTTACTTGGCTCATTACCTTTACGATCATCGTGACGGATGTCATGACGATTTTCCTCACCGGCATCAACGGCATCGTTGCTGCCTGCAAGTGCAGAAAAGCAGGTTTGCTCAAAACCAGCGGCGCGGTGTGGTTTAGCATCTCGCAGTTTATCTACTGCGTGGATGTGGTATGCGCGGTGACCCTGTATCTCAAAGTGAAAAGAGCCATAGTTCGTAACAGAGATTGATTTTAGGAGGGTACGAATCGATGGAGTTTCAAAAAATAAAAGACCAATATGAACAGCAGCGAAAAGTGGAGCGGAGCAAGCTGATCGCATATCTGGAAAAGCACGCTTTATTTACGAATGCAGGGTTGACCGTCGTAAAAGGCGGCGGCAGCGGGAGAAAAAATTATAGTTCCAGTGGTAGGATTTTCCCGTTCGATCTTAGTAACTGGAAATGGGTTGAGTGCGAAAATGTTGGAGGTAGTTTCAATGCGGTCATATCCCTGAATATGCTCGATGACGATCTGTCCTCTGGAAACGCGCACGCGCTATACGACAGAGTCGGATTGATCCTGACCTATCGGCATGAGAACAATACCTACAAGACATTGATCTGGACGGATATTGATCTGCCATTTTCGGATGAGAGCATGGAGAAGATTGCAAAGCTCATCAGCGAACAGTTTGGAGTCTATAACTGGATCACTCACTGAGTAATGCGAGCCACCGAAACATTTAAGGAGGCGATGAAAAAGCGTGTCGGCCTGAATGTATTTAGAGTAAAAAACAGGGATGTAGTTGCGCACGATATGATGAATTTCCTAATCCCATACGGTGGAGCCGTCCGGCTCTGCTGCCTTTCCCGCGTGGAAACTTAAAGTAGGCACTATTGCGGTCATGTTTACCCGCGATAGTGCCTTTTGCTATCTCCACCCGATTCGGTGTCGTGGTCCGCCACCGTGAGGATTTCAAAAATTCTCACGAAACGGAGGAACCGATGCTTTGGATTGGGAGAAAATTCTGGCGGATGAGGAGCGTATCATCCGCAACGCAGACCGGCGCTTTCGCCGGCACAGCTATTCACTGGAAAGCATGAGTGAGGAACTTGTTCACATGGAATGCCGCCTGATAGAGCGCAGTGACCCGTTGGAGGTGGTGCTCATCACCGACTTTGTAGACACCGTTCAGAATGAGCGCCTTGCCGCAGCGCTGCGTCAGCTGACGGATCGCCAGCGGCGCATGATCGAGCTTGCTTATTGGGAGGGGTATCCGCTCAAAGACATTGCCGTCATCATGAACTGCAAGCCGAACACCGTTTCTCAGCTGATCAGCCGGGCAAAGCGGCATCTCTACATCACACTGACCAGATAAATGACCTAAAGCAAGACCAGCACCCGCAAGTGCTGGTTTTGCCTTAGAACATTTCAAAAATTTTTTTGAGTATAGATTTTTTGCCTTCTGCCGTGACCGATGAGTAGAGGGTCTTACCCTCAATAATATTCAGGAGGTACTTACCTATGGAAAAATTGATTCGTGTGATCCGTCTGCATCCCGGCGAAAGCGTTCTGATCGTCGCGCCGGAGGACACGCCGACGCCGCCTGCGGCTGTACTGCTCACAGCGGAACTGCCCATGCCGGACAAACTGCCGGAGGACATTGCAATGCTGCTGCAGGTGATGTGAATGGCTGTCTACATCGTCACGGTGCCGGATGCGGATCGCCAGATGCAAGCGGTGGAGGTGTCGCTGGAAGTCTATCAGGTCTTTATTGATGGGCATCGTGCAGAACAGCGGGAACGCTATGAGCGCCGAAAGCATCTGGACAGCCGTCCGCTGGAATGCTGCCTGTACGGAAAAAGCGTATCCGAAACGCTGGAGGAAACCTTTGAACGGATGGAATTGACGGAAAAGGTGTGGGCAGGTCTATCACGCCTTTCTCCCAAACAGCGGCAGCGGCTTATCCTGCATTTCTGGTCTGGCTATTCCTATGCAGAGATTGCGGCAATGGAAAACTGCAACAAGGCAACGGTGATGCGCTCTGTAAAAACCGGTCTGAAAAAATTTCAAAAATATTTTTTGAAAACATGACAACTTTCGGCCGATTTCCCTCCTATATAGTGAGAGGAACTTTTAGAGCCTTTCATCGTACCTTAATAAACAGCGGATTTCCGTTCATATCAGCATTCAGGAATTTGAGTGCAGTGGTGAGCACGACAAAGTGAAGCGCCAAGACCTCCTGCGGATCGGTCAGATGATCCGTCAAAACGATAACATCAAAGGAGCAGAGCGATACCTTCACTGCTGATACCCCTCTTGTGGTAAGAGGCGTATTGCCACGACCCATTGCAGGAAATGCCGAACAGATCACCGATCTCGGAGTGTCCGACCAAGACCGACCTGAATGTTCCCGTGTACCGGGGGTGAGCCGAGGACAAGCCAAGTCCGACAATACGGTACAAAGTGCAAGAAAAGAAAATCGGCAGTGCGCCGGAGCAGAAATGCTTCGGCGTACTGCCTTGTCATAAAGAAACGGGTGATAAAAATGGATGAACAAAGAGAACCCGATCTCGTCTGCGAACGCAAGATCAAGGGCACGACCTACATCGTTTCCTCATTCTTCAACCCTGACGCCAAAGAAACGGCAGCAGAGAAAATGGGCCGGATCATCGAGCGCGAGTTATCTTATCAAATGAGCGAATGAAAATTTATCACTTTAGCACGATAAACCACTTCCCAGAACAGCGGCGATGCGGTATAATAGGGACATGACCCAAAGCCTTTTCGTTCGCAGATTGGAGGAACTTATGTTACAGTCGAATGAAAAGGACATTGAATATGTCGCTCTCTATTGCCGCGTTGAAAACACTGATCAGTTTTCTGATGAAACAGTGAAAATGCCCATGGAACACTGCGCTGCTCTCCTGAAAGGGGGTGCAGTACGATGATGCCGAACCTGAATGATCTGATGCAGTTTTGTACTATTGTAGCACCGGATGCTCTGACAGCGTTGTACGCCAGACTTTCAGTGGATGATGCCAATGATGGTGACAGCAACAGCATCGTACACCAGAAAGAGATGTTGGAGCGCTACTGCCAGGACAACGGCTACACCAACTACAAGTTCTATGTGGATGACGGTTTCTCCGGCACGAACTTTGAGCGTCCTGACTTTAAGCGGATGATCGCGGATGTGGAAGCCGGAAAGGTCAAGCGTGTGATCGTCAAGGATCTGTCTCGCTTTGGTCGTGACTATCTTCAGGTGGGAATGTTCACCGAGGTGCTGTTTGCACAGTATGACATTCACTTCATTGCGATTGCCAACAATGTTGACTCGCAGAAAGGCGAAAATGACCTGACCCCATTCGTCAATCTGTTTAACGAATGGTACGCGCGAGATTGCAGCCGCAAGCAGCGGGCAGTAAAGCGAGCCAAAGGAATCAGTGGTAAGCGGATTGCCTCCATTGCCCCCTATGGCTATATCTCTGGCGAGGACGGTAAGCTGATTCCGGATGAAGAAACCGCTTGGGTGGTAAAGCTCATCTATGATCTCTGCATACAGGGTTATGGCACGACGCAGATTGCCAACGAGCTTACGCGCAGAAATATCCCGACACCGGGAACGCTGGCTTTTCGCAGAACCGGCTCAAAGCGCAATTACTGTCCTGGCAAGGAGTTCGTATGGGTATATAGAAGTATAGATAAAATCCTGTCCTACAAGGAATATTTGGGACACACGGTCAATTTCAAGACCTACTCCAAGTCCTACAAGCTGAAAAAGCGCTATGAAATCCCGGAAGAACAGCAGATTGTGTTTGAGAACACCCATGAAGCGATCATCAACCAAGAGGATTGGGACACGGTGCAGCGCATCCGCGCTCACCGTAGGCATCCGGTCAAACAGGGGGAACCGGCGCTCTTTTCAGGGATGCTGTTCTGTGCTGATTGTGGTTCTCTGTTGCGGGTACATCGTGGTAAGACGATTTCAAAGCATCAGGAATGCTATTGCTGTGGGCGCTATCGGGATCGCACGAATGCCTGCTCCATGCACTATATCCGAGAGTTGGTATTGGCTGATCTGATGAAGGAGAATCTGAAACAAGTTGTCCGCCTTGCGTCCGAAGATGAGCAGGAGTTTGTTCGTCGGCTGACAAACCGCAACGCACAGGAACAAGCAGCGCAGGAACGAACTTTGAAGAATGAATTAGCCACAAAAGAGCAACGCATCAAAGAACTGGACGGGATCATCAAGCGGCTCTACGAGGATAACATCACTGGAAAGCTGTCTGATGAGAGGTTCAAAATCTTCTCCACAGATTATGAGGACGAGCAGCATTCGCTCCGTGAGGAAGTTGCTTCTCTGAAACAACAGCTTGAGGACATGGAAAGCACGAGTGTAAACGTCTCCGGCTTTTTGAAAGCTGCACAGCGCTATACCGACTTCGACGAGTTGACGCCCAGTATGCTGCACGACCTGATTGAAAAAATCATCGTACACGAGGGCGACAAGAGCAGCGGTCACAGAGAGCAACGCATTGAAATCTACTACACCTTTATTGGTGCGGCAGAAGGTTCTCAAATCATCGTAAAACGCAAGAGAAAAGCAGCGTAACATACCATGTACATTACGCTGCTTTCACTCAAAACTAAAAAACTTCCTGATTTGCCCTCAGCTTTGGCTCTGTCCCTTTTGTGTTATCCGTCCAGCTTGTCGATCATCTCGCGCATTGTGTTCGCAGAACGCTGCAGCTGTGCCAGTTCTTCCTCGGAGAGCGGAATATCCAGCACAGCTTCCGCGCCGTTTCGTCCGACGATGGTCGGCACACCCAGACAAATACCGTCCACGCCGTAGTGTCCGTGAATCATAGAGGTGACCGGCAGCACGGAATGTTCATTGCGTACAATGGCCTCCGCGATACGCCGCACCGCCATGCCGATACCGTAATAGGTTGCGCCTTTGCTGTCGATAATCTGATACGCTGCATCGCGCACATGCTCGTAAATGCGGGAAAGCTCATCTGCCGGCTTGGTGATGCCGGCAATGCGGCAGTAATCGTCCAGATCGGCACCGGAGATATTAGCGCTCGACCATACCGCCAGCTCGCTGTCGCCGTGCTCACCAATGATGAACGCATGCACGTTGCGGCTGTCCACGCCAAGCCGCTGTCCGAGCAGATACTTGAGCCGCGCGGTATCCAGCACGGTACCGGAACCGAGTACACGTCCGGCAGGGAAGCCGCTCAACTGCTGCGCCAGACAGGTCAGCACATCGACCGGATTGGACACAACCAGCAGAATCGCCTCACGATTGACTGCCGTAAGCTGTGCTATGACGGAGGACAGGATACCTTTATTTCGTCCGAGCAGCTCCAAACGGCTTTCGCCGGGCTTCTGGTTTGCGCCTGCCGCAATGATGATAAGACCGCATTCGGCGAGGTCAGCATAGTCTCCGGCCATGACGCGGCACGGCTTGCTGAACGCCACACCATGATTGATGTCCGCAGCTTCACCGATAGCCTTGTCGCGGTTCATATCCACGAGTACCAGATCGGAGAACAGTCCGGAAACCGCCAATGTGTATGCGCAGGTCGCGCCGACAAAGCCCACGCCGATCACGCCGCATTTTTGAATATTCGTCATATTGGATACACTCCTTCTGCGAGTAGTATATCCGTTTTGTTGTTGGAAAACACATGGCTTTGTGCTATACTTATACTGTATTTTTATCGGCAATATCAGTTCAGGAGGATAGGACTATGAATAAATGGTTACGCGCTGTCTGCGTCGGCGCGGCTGCCGCTGCCATGTTGACCGCTTCGGCCTTTGCGGCAAATTATACGAATTGTGCAGATTCACTGCACGAAATGGGTCTGTTTCAGGGCACGCAGAACGGCTACGATCTCGACCGCACGCCGACCAGGGCGGAAGCGGCTGTCATGCTGGTGCGTCTGCTCGGCAAGGAGGCTGAGGCCAAGACGCTGACCTATACCGCGCCGTTTACCGATCTCAAGGGATGGGAAAAGCCGTATGTGCAGTATCTGTACAGCAACGGTCTGGCGAATGGCACGAGCCGGACGACCTTCAATCCGACCGGCAAGTGCACCGCGCAGATGTACGCGATGTTCCTGCTGCGTGCGCTCGGCTACTCGGATACGGCGGATTTCAGCTATGCGAACGCGATAGAGACTGCTCGTGAGCAGGGTATTTACGACACCGGTATCATCAACGTGCAGAATTTTCTGCGGGACGATGCTGCAGCGGCAAGTTACACGGTGCTGTCCGTTTCGCCGAAGAACAGCGAAGGCACACTGCTCGATCAGCTTGTCAGCGAAAACGCGATAACCGAAGCGAACGCGAAGCGGTATCAGAGCCTGTTTTCAAGCTATGCACAGTACCGCGAGGCAACCGCCGGTATGGATGCTTTGCTGCATTACTCGGTCAACAGCGAGTTTGCATCTCCGGTGGCTGTAACTCGTGACGGCAAGACCGTCATGCAGGTGCAGACGAGCGAGACCACCGTGTTCGACCGCGAGAAGAACGAACTGCTCACCGACCGCAAAATGACGCTTTCCGCGCCGAATATATCGGATAAGCAGTTGCTGACGCAGAGTTATCTGTCGGACGGTGCGCTGTATCACAAATTGAATGGCTCATGGTCGGCAGAGCTGGTGACTGCCGCTGAGCAGGAGGGCCTTGCCGCGATGTATGGCCGCGTACCGCTGGTATGTGTCGATTCGCTGAGTCAGCGTACAGGCAACTGGACCATTACCTGTGCCGATACGCCGAATGCGTACACCGAACTGCTCTGGTCGGTCGAAAGTGCAATGGGTGATTTAGACGAAGCCGTCCGGCTGCAGCCGACCACGGTAACGCAGTCGGTCAGCGGCGGTACGCTTCGCAGGCAGAGTGTTTCCGCAGCCTTCACGCTGGACGGCATGACGGCAGAGCCTGTTATCATCAGCACACTGGATAAAACCGGTGCAGATGCTGTGCTGAACGCGCCCAAGTAAACGCATAAGTTCCGCCTTTTTCGCATATTTGTGTGATACGGAGGTGCGGAGATGGAGAGACGGCTGAAATGCGGCGTTTGCGCCGCGGCGGCACTGGCGTTGGTGCTGTGCTTTGGCATGGAGCAGAAAACCCGTGCAATGCAGACGGCAGGGAACGCTCAAACCACGCTCGTCATTGATGCCGGACACGGCGGCTTCGACGGCGGCGCGGTCGGCGCGGATGGAACCGCCGAGCAAGATATCAATTTGAGCATTGCAAAGCGGGTGCAGGTGCTGGCGAATTTCTTCGGTGTGCCGACTGCTATGACGCGGCCGGATGAAAATGCACTTGATTACGACCCTTCCCGCACAGTGCGAGAGAACAAAATTGCGGATATCAAGGCACGGGAAAAGCTGGTAAACAGCATTCCGTCACCGGTGTTTTTGAGCATTCACCTGAATAAATTCAGTGACGCACAGTACCATGGCGCACAGGTGTTCTACTCGGCAGGGAATGTGCAGAGCAAGCCGTTGGCCGAGCAGATACAGCAGTGCTTGATCGACGGCTGCGACCCATTGAATCATCGCAAGGCTAAACAGGCAGACAGCGCCATCTATCTGATGAAAAAGCTGGACTGCCCGGCGGTTATCATCGAATGCGGCTTTCTGTCCAATCCGGCCGAAGAAGCGCGGCTGCGGGACGAAGCCTATCACAAACAACTTGCTGCCGCCGTGATCTGCGGATATTTACGCAGCCAGAGCGGAATGTAACGGAGGAAATATGAAGCAAAAGACAGTTTTTCTGTGCGGTGACTGCGGATATGAAAGTCCGAAATGGTACGGCAAATGTCCGTCCTGCGGCGCATGGAACACCATGAGCGAATTCAAGGAGAAGCCGGTTTCGGCGGCACGCGGCACGAATACATTTCAGCGCGGCGAATCGAGACCGACGCTGCTCAAGGATATTGATACCGGAGACGAAAGCCGGTTCCATTCTGGAATCGGTGAACTCGACCGCGTTCTCGGCGGCGGCGCTGTACACGGCTCGTTTGTGCTGGTCGGCGGTGAGCCGGGCATCGGCAAATCGACGCTGCTGCTGCAAATGTGTCAGGAAATGTGCAAAAATGCCCGCGTGCTCTATGTTTCGGGCGAGGAATCGCTCAAGCAGATCAAAATTCGTGCGGCACGCCTGCACATTTCTTCACCCGAGCTGTACATCCTTGCCGAGACCGACATGGAGCAGATCATCAACGAAACCGAGTTGCTCGAGCCGGATATTCTGATCGTGGACTCTATCCAGACGGTCTATAAGCGCGATTTAACTGCCGCTCCCGGCGGTACGACCCAGATCAAGGAATGCGCGATGAGTCTGATGCAGTACGCGAAGAATCGCAACGTGACGATTTTTATTGTTGGTCATGTCAACAAAGAGGGTACGCTGGCAGGCCCCAAAATCCTTGAGCACATGGTGGACTGCGTGCTGTATTTCGAAGGGGAATCCGCAGGTCCGTTCCGCTGTCTACGTGCGGCGAAAAACCGCTACGGCTCAACCAATGAAATCGGCGTATTTGAAATGAGCGATCACGGTTTGCTCGAGGTGCAGAATCCGTCTGCGGCTATGCTGGCTGGTCATCCGCAGGGTGCGTCCGGCAACTGCATTGCCTGCGTGATGGAGGGCAGCCGTCCTCTGCTTGCCGAGGTGCAGGCACTTGCTGCGAAAACGCAGTTTGGTGTGCCGCGCCGCACCGCTGCCGGCGTGGACTACAACCGCATGGTGCTGCTGCTCGCCATTCTGGAAAAACGCTGCGGGCTGTTTCTGTCGTCGAGCGATGTGTACGTCAACGTCGTCGGCGGCATGCGGCTGGACGAGCCTGCTGTGGATTTGCCGATGGTGCTGGCAATCGCATCCAGCTTTCGGGACAAGCCGCTGCCGGAAGGCGTCATGAGTTTCGGCGAGGTCGGCCTGACCGGCGAGCTGCGTGCGGTGTCCAATCCGGGACAGCGTATCAATGAGGCATATCGTCTTGGTTTCCACACCTGCATCATGCCTATGCAGGATGTAGACGAGGACCTGCTGCAGAAAATGAATATCGTGCGTGCGAAAACCGTCGGTGACGCGATTCGTGCCGTATTGTAAGCATAATTTTCACCTCCTCTCCGCAGACTAAACTCAGTTTGCGTCAGGGGAGGTTTTGCATTTGGAGAATAAGATCCGCGCGGTGCTGCTTACGACGGCAGGTGTGCTGACGGCAATGCTGTTCTGGTCGTGGAAGCACCGTCCGCCGGAGGCGTTTTTGGTACGCACAGCGGCCGCTGAAACGCAGGATATCTACAATAGTGTGACGATTTTCGGTACAGTCGAGTCCGCAGAGAGCACAGCGGTTTGTCCGGCGAAAAATGGTGTAGTAAGTGCAGTGTATGCCGCAACAGGCGACACCGTGCAGAAGGGTGATATTCTGTGCACGCTGACTGACATCGGCAGATCGCAAACAGCTGCGGATTACTGGCAGACCGCACAGAGCATGTTTGCAATTTCCGGCACGGTGAACACTGTCACCGCCGAGGACGCTCACGCGCTATATGCGCCGATGGACGGTACTGTGCTGACCGTTCCGCAGGCGGGCGAGAGTGTATCGGTCGATATGCCGTGCATACAAATTGCGAATCCGGATAAGCTGCGCGTGCGTGCACAGTCTCCCGAGCTATATGTAGGAGAGCTTGCTGTCGGGCAGCGCGCTAACATCACATTTTCGGCAGTGGACGGCACCTTTCACGCCGAATTAACCGCAATTGCTCCTGCGGCTGTGAAAACCTTTAGTCTGACAAACGAAGATGCCGAAGCAACCGTTGAGGTGCTGCTTGATTTGAACGGCTCAACCGAAAATCTGCGCCCCGGATATTCCGCGACCGTTAAGGTATTCACAGACCATCGAGACGATGCTGCGGTTGTACCATATGAAGCAATTTGCCAGCGCGGAGAACAAGAGTTTGTATTCTGCGTGCAGGACGGCCATGCCGTGCAGTGCGCGGTACAGACCGGCTATCTGCTCGAGGATACGGTTGAAATTATAGACGGCTTGCCGACAGGTGTATCGGTCATTCTGTCGCCGCCCGATGAATTGACTGACGGTGATCCGGTGGAGGTACAGACATGAGACTGCGGGATATTCTGTCACTGGCGGCACATAATCTGCGGGAAAGTCCGCTGCGGACGGCACTTTGCGCGCTTTCTGTTGCGGTTGGCAGCGGTGCACTGCTGCTTATCCTTTCCATTGGTCTGTATGGGCGAAAACAGGTGGACGTCGGTTTGCAGACACTCGGCGTCAGCGGTTTATCGGTGTACACGGAAAGCGGACACGCGGGAACGATACTCTCGGCAGCACTGGCGGATGAAATAGAGCAGGATGTGGACGGCATTCGCACGCTGATGCCGATCAAGGCGCAGAGCGGCACCGTGCGCGTCGGACACACAACTGAGCACGCGGTACTTCTCGGTGCAGACGAACGGCTCGGTGAAGTCATGCAAATGGAGATGCTAGCAGGCACACTGCCAAACGCATGGCAGTGTGCAAACGCTGAGCCGGTCGCCGTGGTCGGCGATGATCTGGCACAGACGTTGTACAGACGGACAAATATCACCGGACGGCAGATTCGGCTAAAGGTAAACGGCACCGACCGGTATTTCACGGTATGCGGTGTTGTGCGGGCACAGACGGGGGCATTCGGCGGAATGCTGTCGGCGGTTGCACCACATCTGGTCTATGTGCCGTATGCGTGTATCGCGTCGCAAACCGAACGCACGGATCAAGTGTTCGTGCAGTGCATTTCGCAGGCAGATACTGCTTCGGTCAGCTCTCAGATTGAAAAGTATCTGACCGATCGACAGCAGGTGCGCGGCGTGCATGTACAGAATATGTCGGGTGCGGTGCAGACCGTACAGCAGCTTGCCGAAATGGGAATCGGCCTGTTTGCCGCCGTCGGTGCGGTGACGCTGTTTGTCGCGCTCATCGGTGTGATGGGAAGCATGCTGGCTGCCGCTCACGAGAAAACAGGGGAGATCGGCATTCTGCTGGCGCTCGGCGCACAGCCGCATGATATTCGCCGGACATTTCTCCTGCAGGCTGTGCTGCTGTGCCTGTTCGGCGGAATCGTCGGTCTGGCAGCCGCAGGTGCGCTCCTGCACTTCGGAGCAGCACTGCTCCTGCCGGAAGGCCGTGTGTTTGCCGGATTGCTGACACTTTCCACACTCAGCGGAGCCGCTGCCGGACTGCTCCCAGCGGTTCGTGCGGCCGCTCTCGATCCAATCGACGCAATGTGCAAATAACTCTTTTCTTTCGCCTTCATTTGTGCTATCATTAACAGTGACAAATAACGAATAAGGCGACTGTACCGTAGAAAGGAATGGAGTTCGCATGCGCCATATTATTGATTTATGTGATTTAACGGAAAAAGAATTTTCCGATCTGTACAAGTTGGTCAGCAATATTATCGACCGACCGGAGGGTTATGTAGATGCCTGCCGCGGCAAGGTGCTGGGCAGCCTGTTTTATGAACCTTCTACCCGTACCAACTTGTCGTTTTCCACCGCAATGATGAGACTGGGCGGCAGTGTTGTCGGTTTTTCCGATCCGAACGCCACTTCTGCGTCTAAGGGCGAAACGCTCAAGGATACTATCAACATGGTATCCAGCTATGCGGATATGATCGTCATGCGCAACCCGCGAGAGGGTGCAGCCAAGGTAGCTTCAATGTACTCGTCTGTGCCGGTCATCAATGCCGGCGACGGCGGTCATCTGCACCCGACCCAGACGCTTGCCGATATGATTACCATTCTGCGTATGCGCGGCTCTGCTGACGATATGAAGATTGGTCTGTGCGGTGATTTGAAGTACGGCCGTACCGTGCATTCTCTGCTGCATTTCCTGCAGCGGTATCATAATGTACAGTTTTATCTGATCGCACCTGATGCACTCAAGCTGCCGGACTATATGGTAAAATTCCTGAAAGACAACAATATGCCGTTCTGCGAGGTAGACAGCATTGATGAAGTTCTGCCCGAGCTGGATGTGCTGTACATGACTCGTATTCAGCGCGAGCGCTTTGTCACGGCAGAGGAGTACGCAAACCTTGAAGGCAATTATCAGCTGACAGCTGAGAAGATGAAGCGCGCCAAGAAGGACATGCTGGTGCTTCATCCGCTGCCGCGTGTTGATGAGATTGCACAGGACGTGGATGATGATCCGCGTGCGGTCTACTTCCGTCAGGCGCGGTTCGGCATGTTCGGCCGTATGGCACTGTTGCTGACGCTGTCCAAGCTGCCGTTCGAGCGTGCCGGTCATCATGAAATCGGTGCAGATCCCGGCATCCGCTGCTCCAACCACAAGTGCATTACGCGAAGCGAGCTGTATGTACCGCTGCACGGCAAGGTCGGTGACCGCTGTCCGTACTGTGATGCCGCGCTGGAGATGCAGCTGTAATAAAAAAAGAGTCTGTTGCAGAACAGGTCCGCAAAGAACGCAGGGACGAAAGGTCACATAAGGCATTTCGTCCCTGCGTTTGTTTTCGAAAATGGGTGGTTTGATCTTGTTTCACACCTAATCATAAAGCAAAAAGACGAGTAAGCAATCCCTTTCGGGGAAACTTACCCGTCTTTTCTTACGCACTATTTTGCAGCGCGCCCCTTTTGTTACTTATCGCTGTTTTTCGGCTGTTTTACAGGCACACGCTCACCGTTCGGCCGGATTTCCGCCAGCGGATTCCTTGCCGCAGCTTCGCGCATGTTTTCATTCTCGATGTGGGTGTAGATCATGGTCGTATCCACACTCGAGTGACCAAGAATGCTTTGCAGTGTGCGGATATCCACGCCATTCTGGTACATGAGCGTTGCCGCTGTGTGACGCAGCTTGTGCGCAGAGTATTTTTTGGGGTCGAGTCCGGCCTGACCGATATATTTCTTTACCAGCCACTTGACCGTCTGTACGTTAATACGGTTGCGCTTTTTGCTGACAAACAGCGCGTCCGCGTCCTGCTCGTTCGGCTCCAGGCGTTTGGGCAGATACTGCTCGAGTGCGGCAAGACACGCATCGTTGAGAAATACCGTCCTCTGCTTGCCGCCCTTACCGAGCACGCGCACGGTATCGTCCTTGAAGTCGGTCAGATTCAGTCCGACCAGTTCGGAAACACGCATGCCGCAGTTAAGGAAAAACGTCAGGATGCAGTAATCTCGCTCGGCATACGGGCCGGTGACGGATTCCAGAAGCCGCACGCTGTCGTCCGTTGTAAGATAAGTCGGCAGAGATTTACGGACAGTCGGCGCTTCCAGTCCGCTGACCGGATTGACCTCTAAAACATGCTGTTTATCGGTTAAATACCGAAAAAACGCGCGTATCGCAGAGACCTTGCGTGCACGCGAGTTGACACTCAATCCGTAATTGGTGTGGTTGCTGTTCTGCTGAGTTGGGCGGCTCTGCGCCATGTATTCCAGATAATCATAGGTGTCCGACAGCGTGATATTACGGATAAAATCCAGATCAATGTCGCTGATGTCGATCTCATCAAGCGGAAGATTTTTATCGACTGCGCCTTTATTGTGCTTGAGTACGCGAAAAAACAGCCGCAGATCAAGATAATACTCGTGTGCGGTTTTTGCGGATTTGCCGCGTATTGTGGAAATATAGGTTAAAAAATCCCGCAAAACGCGCGGTGCGTCTGCGGCGTATTCGTTCATCGGCTTGTCCATTGCTGCGCTCTCCTCGCCTGCTGTGATGCTGTATTTATTATAACGCATTCTGCAATTTGCGTCAAACTTGCAATTTCCGGAAAAACAACGTATAATAAAGCCAACAACTTAATGGAAGGGGCATGGCTGATGAGCCGAATTTCTATTCAGCGCGGAGATATTACCCAATGCACGACAGATGCGATCGTAAACGCTGCCAACACGTCCCTGCTGGGCGGCGGCGGTGTGGACGGTGCCATTCATCGAGCGGCAGGACCGGAGCTGTTAGCGGAATGCCACACGCTCGGCGGCTGTCGGACCGGCGAAGCCAAAGCAACACGAGCATATCGTCTGCCCTGTCGGTATGTTATTCATACGCCGGGACCGATCTGGCGCGGTGGACATACGGGTGAGGCGGTACTGCTGGCAGGCTGCTATCAAAACTGCCTGCGCATTGCATCTGAATTAAATTGCAAAACCGTGGCGTTTCCGTCCATCAGCACCGGTGTGTATCGCTTTCCGCTGAATCGTGCCGCTGAAATCGCTATCCGTACGATTGAGGAATATCTTTCAACTCATGCAGAAATTGAGCAGGTAAGCATGATCTGCTTTGATGGAACCACGCTTTCGGCGTATCAAAACGCGCTTTCTGAATGGGAGGCTAACCATGTCTAAAAATCCGAATCAAAAGCTGAAGCTGCTGTATTTATACCAAATCCTGCTGCAGCGAACGGATGAGAACCATAAACTCACCACAGATGAACTGCGTGCGGCGCTCGAGCGCTGCGGCATTACCGCTGAGCGCAAAAGCATTTATTCAGACATCGAAGCACTCCAGAATTTTGGTCTGGATGTAATTTGTCAGAGAGGTACCGGCGGCGGCTATTACGTCGCGTCACGCGAGTTTGAACTGCCCGAGCTCAAGCTGCTCGTGGATGCAATCCAGTGCTCCCGCTTTATCACCGAGAAAAAATCCAACGAGCTCATCGGCAAAATCGAGCACCTCACCAGTGACCATGAAGCGCATACGCTCCAGCGTCAGGTGTATGTTTCCGAACGTGTGAAAACGCTTAATGAGCAGATTTACTACAATATTGATGCGCTGCATGCGGCCATATCCAACAATGTCCAGATTACGTTTCACTATTTCAACTGGGTGCTGAATTTCTCTGCCAGCCCGCGCATTCAAAAGCAGTACCGCCGAGATGGTGCGCGCTACCGCGTCAGTCCGTGGGCACTGACGTGGGACAATGAAAATTACTATCTGATTGCCTTCGATCACGATGCCGGTGAAATCCGCCACTACCGCGTAGATAAGATGGATTCACTTGTGCAGACCGACCTGCCTCGTGAGGGTAAACAGCTGTTCGACGATCGGTTTGACGCGGCAGCCTACTCCCGTAAGGTGTTCGGCATGTTCTCCGGCGAGGAGAAAACCGTGAAGCTGAAATGCCTGAACCGCTTTATCGGTGTCATGCTCGACCGCTTCGGCAGCAGTCTGCGTCTGTTTCCGGCGGATAACGAACATTTTTATCTGGATGTGGATGTTGTCGTCAGTCCGCAGTTTTTTTCCTGGGTGTTCAGTCTGGAAGGCGATGTGCGCATTGTAGACCCGCCGGAGGTCTGCGAAGCGTTTGAAAAGCAGATTCACAAATTCATAGACTAAGTACCGTTTAACGTACTTTCCTTTTGTTATACTATGTACAACAAAAGGAAAGGGGATGCGCAAGATGAACTGCACTCTCGAATATGTAAACGGACACATTGAAGTATATGACGGAACCGGCGCGTTTCTTTTCTCTGCCGACACCAAGCAGGAGGCACTCGAAGAACTCGAAGACGCCGCTTAATTTCATAAAAAAGAGACTGTATCGGTGATACAGTCTCTTTTCCTTATCTTATACGCCAAATACGGAATCCGCATAATGCACGGTTGCCATAGCGTCCTTCGCGTAGCAGTCCGCGCCGATGGAATCTGCGTATTCCTGCGTGAGCACGGCACCGCCGACAACGACCTTGGTGCCTGGCTTTTTCTCACGCAGCTGTTTAATGGTCTCTTCCATGCTGACAACCGTTGTCGTCATCAGCGCACTCAGGCCGACCACAGGAACATCTTCCTTGATAGCGGTATCAACGATCACCTCGGGCGGAACGTCCTTGCCGAGGTCGAGCACCTGATAGGCGTAGTTTTCCAGCAGAACCTTGACAATATTCTTGCCGATATCGTGAATATCTCCCTTGACGGTCGCAAGAATAATTTTGCCCTTGATCTGCTGGCTCTCGCCCTTCATCGCGTCCTTTACGACCTCGAAAGCCGCCTTGGCCGCTTCTGCGCTCATGAGCAGCTGCGGCAAGAACACGGTGCCCTTCTCGAAGCCCTTGCCGACGCGGTCAAGCGCCGGAATCAGCTCGTTGTTGACAACCTCGAGCGGCGGAACCGTCTGCAGCATTTCCTTTGCCGCGTCGATAGCGCGCTCGCGCAAGCCGCGTTCAATGCTCTCCGCAAGCGGCATCGCCGTGCTGCCTGCTGCCGCAGGAGCTGCTGCCGGCTGGTTGCCGTAGGCCGCAATGTAGCCCGCGCACTGCTCATCCAGGTTGGCCAGCGCCAGATAGGAACGGTACGATTTCATCATCGCCTCGTTATTCGGGTTGATGATCGCGCAGGACAGACCGCTCTGCATCGCCATTGTGAAGAAGTTCGAGTTGACAATCTCACGCTGCGGCAGACCGAACGAAATGTTCGATACGCCGAGAATCGAGTGACCGTGCAGCTCATCACGAATGCGGCGCAGCGTTTCAAGCGTTACGAGAGCCGAACCGCTGTCCGACGAAATGGTCATCGCCAGACCGTCAATCACGATATCCTCATGCGGAATACCGTATTTCTCCGCTGTATCGTAAATCTTCTTTGCAATCCGGATGCGGCCCTCTGCTGTGGACGGAATGCCGTTTTCATCCAGTGCCAGACCAACAACAACACCGCCGTACTTACGTACAAGTGGGAACACAGCTTCCATGCTTTCCATCTTGCCGCTGACCGAGTTGATCATCGGCTTGCCGTTGTACAGACGCATGCCGCGCTCCATTGCGATGGTATCCGAGGTGTCAATCTGCAGCGGCAGCGCGATAACACTCTGCAGGCGCGTAACAACGCGCTCCATCATCACGGGTTCGTCGATTTCAGGCAGACCGACGTTGACATCAAGGATATGTGCGCCGCTGTCCTCCTGCGCCATGCCTTCACCGAGGATGTACTCGATGTTATTCTCGCGCAGAGCTGCCTTGAATTTGCTCTTGCCGGTCGGGTTGATACGCTCACCAATGATAACCGGCTTCGGACCGATCTCCACGGCCTGCGAGAACGAGGAGACCACCGTGCGGCGCTTGGCTACCGGCGGTCGGAACGGTACCTTACGGCACTTTTCGATGGTCAGCCGCAGATGCTCCGGCGTAGTGCCGCAGCAGCCGCCAAGCGCCTGCACGCCCATGCCTGCGATTTCTTCCATCAGGTCGGAGAACTCAGCAGGCGCGATATCGAATACCGTCTTGCCGTTTTCGCTGCGCGGCAGACCGGCATTCGGGTTGACGATGATCGGCAGCGAGCTGACCTGCGTCAGACGCTCGATGATCGGGTGCATCTGCTTCGGGCCAAGACCGCAGTTAACGCCGAGCGCGTCTACGCGCAAGCCCTCGAGCATGGCAACCGTGGAATCCACCGTGCCGCCTGTCAGCAGCTTGCCTTTTTCATCGAAAATCAGCGTTACGAGCACAGGCAGGTCGCAGTTTTCCTTGGCAGCCAGCACAGCCGCCTTAGCCTCGTAGCTGTCACTCATGGTTTCGATGAGCACGAGGTCTGCGCCCGCCGCCGCACCGATGCGAATGGTTTCTCCGAACAGCTCGACCGCCCGTTCAAACGGCAGGTCGCCCATCGGCTGGAGCAGCTTGCCGGTCGGGCCGATGTCAAGCGCAATATAGGCATCCTCTCGGCCTGCCTGCTGACGCGCGGTTTTTGCATGCGAAACTGCAGCTTGTACGATTTCCTGCAGGTTATCCGGATATTTGAGGGCATTTGCACCGAAAGTGTTGGTGTTCACCACATCACAGCCGGCTTCAAAGTAGCTGCGGTTCAGCGCAATAATCTCATCCGGATGGGACAGGTTCCACGTTTCCGGCAGTTCACCGGCTTTTAAGCCGTGCTCCTGCAGGATGGTGCCCATGCCGCCATCGAAAAATATCCATTCTTTTCCCAGTCGTTCGGTCAGTTTCATTCTTTTCATCTCCTGTAAGCGCAATCCGTCTTGCCGCATTCCTCACAGCCCTTGCGGTGACACGGCTGCGGTGTTTCAGACAGACCGATCACCGCCGTTACCGACTTGATGGGTGCCAGCAGACAGCTTTCGGTCACGGTCAAGCCAATTTTGCGCGGCGTATCCAGCAGGCGGCTGAAATCCCGCTGGTGTGCGATCGGAAAATCGCCGTAACCGGGACTGAACCGCGGCCGACAGTACATGCCGCGCTGCGCTGCGTCCTGCCGGATGCGTTCGTTGACCTCGTCGCAATAGGTCTCGACCATAGCCGCTGCCGCCGCCTGATAGATCACCGCGTCGCTCATCCGGACTGCAGACGCGCGGGCAATCAGGCGATCCGGTCCGATGCCGAGCGTTGCTGCCATCAGGCAGACCTCGCTGCAGCCCTGCAGATTGCGTGCCAGATTTTTGCTGTGAATTTGTACATCTGCGATCTCGAGCGTTTGCGCGTCAATATGCTGCAGCGGAAACACACGGTAGATCGATTTGGGTTCTGCCGCCTGCTGCAGTGCTTCACCGCATCGTGTCAGGCTGGCCTGCACAGCCTCATCCGGCTGCGTGCCGTGATAACCCATGTAGCGGATGGCTTCCGATCTGTCCAGTTCAATCACTTGAGAATCTCCGACAGGCTGGACTGAATGCCTGCGGCAATTTCCGGCTTATTCATCGAGTAAACATGGATATGGTTGACGCCGTTTGCAATCAGGTCGATGATCTGCTCGGTCGCGTAGATAACGCCTGCCTGCTTCATAGCCGCCGGATTGTCACCGAAACGGTCAACGATGGCCTTGAAGCGTTCGGGCAGGTAAGTGCCGGACATGGAAGTGATACGCTTGATCTGCTTGACATTCGTCACCGGCATAATGCCTGCAACAACCGGAACCGTAATGCCCTTTTCTCGGATACGGTACAGGAAGTTGTACATGATGTTGTTATCAAAGAACATCTGCGTGGTCAGAAATTCACAGCCTGCGTCTACTTTTTCCTTGAGGTGCAGAATATCCTCGGTTTTATTGGCTGCCTCAACGTGACCCTCCGGGTAGCAGGCGCCGCCGACGCAGAAATCGCCCTGCGACTTGATATCGCGTACCAGTTCAGCGGCATAGTGGTAGTCAGAATGCGGAGCACCGCCCTCCGGAATATCACCGCGCAGCGCAAGAATATTCTCGATACCGGCATCCTTATACTTTTTTACCATCGCTGCAACGTGCTCACGGGTAGAGGAAACACAGGTCAGATGGGTCAGAACGGTAACATCATACTTCTTCTTGAGATCTGCCGCGATGTTGACAGTGTGTTCGCTTGTGCCGCCGCCTGCACCGTATGTAACGCTCATAAAGTCCGGACGCAGCGCCGCAATCTCCTGTGTTGCGTGTGCGACAGACTCATAGCTGCTGCTGGTCTTGGGCGGGAATACCTCAAAAGAAAGGGTTACTTTATCCTGATTCAAAAGTTGGGAAACCTTCATGTTGCATCTCCTATGTTTCTACTCGTATTTCTGTTTAATAAAAAAGACACGATTTTGATCCGCGTGAAAATTCTATACGTTCCAAAGCCGTAGTGTTTATTATATCATATTTCCCTACTTTATTTCCAGACAAAAATACGATATAATATAACGTATCGGAGGGATTATTTTGACCGATATGCTTAAGAACTGTCAGCTGTGTCCGCGCGCCTGCGGCGCAGACCGCACAAAGAGCCGCGGAGCCTGCGGTGCAGGCATCGAAATCGAAGCTGCACGCGCATCGCTTCATATGTGGGAGGAGCCGCCGATTTCGGGTGCAAATGGCTCGGGCACGGTGTTTTTCTCTCATTGCTCGCTCGGCTGTGTGTTCTGCCAAAACCGCAAGATCAGCCGCAGAGAGGCCGAGGGACAGAACATTACGGTAGATGCACTGGCGAAAACCTTTCTCTCTCTGGAGAAAAAAGGTGCGCATAACATCAACCTTGTTACCGGCGCCCATTATGTGCCGCAAATTATCGAAGCGCTGCAAATTGCCCGAAAACAGGGGCTTTCGCTTCCTGTTGTATACAATTCCAGCGGATATGAGCAGGTGGAAACGCTGCAGCTGCTCGATGGTCACATTGACATCTATCTGCCGGATTACAAGTATTACAGCAGCTACTATGCAGGTCTGTACTCGCATGCGGAGGATTACCGTGAGTTCGCCGTGCCGGCTATTGATGAAATGGTACGCCAGACAGGTGCACCGCAGTTTGATAAAAATGGTCTGCTGAAGCGCGGCACCGTCATCCGGCATTTGATGCTGCCCGGACTGGCCGGCGACACCGCGCAGGTGCTTCGTGATATTGCCTCTCGATGGGGCGACAACGTGCTTGTCAGCCTTATGCGGCAGTACACGCCGTTTGATATGCAGGATTATCCCGAGCTTGACCGCACCATCACCGCAGAGGAGTATGCAGATGCCTGTACGCTGTTCGGTGAGCTTGGACTCGGCGGTTTTTTTCAGCAGGACGAATCCATCAGCGAGAGTTTTATTCCCGCCTTTGACGGCACAGGATTGGAGGAAAATTAACATGAAAACCGTTCTCAGCATTGCAGGCACCGACCCGACAGGCGGCGCAGGTATTCAGACCGACCTGAAAACCTTTGAAGCCTTCGGCGTGTATGGCATGGCCGTTATCACTGTCGTGTGTGCACAAAATACCACTGGTGTATTCGGTATGCAGCCGGTTTCCGCTGAACTGGTTGGCAAACAGATTGACTGTGTGTTTGACGATATTTTCCCGGATGCCGTCAAGGTCGGCATGCTGTATGACGCAGAGATTATTCACACAGTAGCGGAGCGCTTGAAGGCGTACCACGCCAAGAATATCGTACTCGACCCGGTAATGATGTCCTCAAGCGGTACCGCGCTGCTGCATCACGATGCGGCAAAGGTTCTGCAGGAGGAGCTGTTCCCGCTGTGCACTCTGGTAACGCCTAATCTGCATGAGGCAGCCGCTGTCTGCAGCCATAACATCACCAATCGTGAAGATATGGAGCAGGCGGCACGTGAAATCGTCGGCACGACCGGCGGCGCCGTTCTGGTCAAGGGTGGTCATCTGGCAGACTGCGCAGATGATCTGCTGTTTGACGGCACAGAAATGCACTGGCTTCCCGCGCCGCGTATTGACAACCCGAACACGCACGGTACCGGCTGCACGCTATCCAGTGCAATCGCATGCGGACTGGCACATGGCGTGTCGCTCGTCGGCAGCGTCAAGCGGGCCAAGCGGTATCTGACCGCCTGCATTGACTTCAAGCTGGATCTTGGTCACGGTTCCGGTCCGCTGCAGCACCGCATTGCGGATTGGGAGAACTGGCATGCGTGAACTGCGGTGCATTCCCGACGCAGACCAAGCATTTCAATTTTTCAAAATGTAAGCAGGAAAAAGTGCAAAGAATACAGGGGCAAAAGGCTGAAGAAGGCTTCTTGTCCCTGCACTCATTTACACTGCGCCGGTGTTGTTTCACACCTTAATCTAAAGCAAAAAAGACGAGTAAGCAAACCCCATTCGGAGAAACTTACTCGCCTTTTCTTGCGCGCTGTTTTCAGCGCGCCCCATGTTTTATCCGTTTGCGGTGCTGCTCCATGCCTGATGCAGATCAGGGAACGGAGCAAGTGCACGATCGAGAATGCCGTGCATATGAGCGATGGCAATGCCATAGTTGGTCATCGGCACATTCCGCTCGGCGCTGTGCCGCAGACGATACTGCATTTCCCGCTCGTTCAGCATGCAGCCGCCGCAGTGCACGACAAGTGCGTACTTGCTCACGTCCTCAGGAAACTCATTACCCGCGGTAAACGAGAACTGCACATCCTTGCCGGTAAATCTGCGAATCCAGTTCGGCAGTTTTTCCGTGCCGATATCGCCGCACTGGCGGTGGTGCGTGCAGCCTTCGGAGATGAGCACAGTATCGCCATCCTGCAAAGAATTCAGCTGTGCAGCACCGAGAATCGCCTGCCGCAGATTGCCTTTGTATCGGGCAAACAGGATGGAGAACGAGGTCAGCTGGACATTTTTCGGCACCAGCTTGTCCACAATGCCGAACGCCTGCGAGTCCGTGATAACCAGCCGCGGCGGCTCACGCAGGGATTCCAGCGTGCGGGTCAGCTCGGTTTCGCGGGTGACAATCGAAATTGCGCCTGCTTCCAGAATATCGCGGATGGTCTGCTGCTGCGGCAGGATCAGCCGGCCTTTCGGTGCGGCTGAGTCGATCGGCACGACCAGTACGACGGTGTCATTCGGCGCAAGCAGGTCAGCTACCAGACGTTTTTTCAGCTCAGTCGGCTTGACGGCTCGTGCGATTAGTTCCTTGAGTTCACGGATGTTGCTGTCGGCTACTGCGCTGACGTAAATCTCGTTTTCCGGCATGGCGGCAGGAACCGAAGTCAAATCCGCCTTGTTGTGCGCGATGACAAACGGAATCTCCCGCTTGCGGAACAGCTCGATAAGCTCCTGCTCGGCAGGCTGCAAACCGCGCGTGCTGTCCGTGACGAGCACTGCAATATCGGTCTTTTCCAATACACGGAGCGCCCGGCGGACACGTTCCGCACCGAGCGTTCCCTCATCATCAATGCCCGGCGTGTCGATGATAACGACCGGACCGACAGGGAGGAGTTCCATCGCTTTCTGCACCGGATCGGTGGTCGTGCCCTTAACATCAGAAACAATGGACAGTGTTTGTCCGGTCACGCGGTTTACCACGCTGGATTTGCCCGCATTGCGCAGACCGAAAAAGCCGATGTGTACGCGCTCACCGGAGGGCTGTGCGTTCAGTCCCATAGGAAACCCTCCTTAGAAGCGGAAATCACGGCGGTTGGAGCTGCAGATATCCTTGATATGCTCGGCTGCAATTTCGCGTACCTTATCGCGCGGGATTTTTTTAAGTTCCTCCTGAATCAGCTCCATGCCGACGCGCCTGGTGTCTTCGCTTGCGTAATCGACCAGATACTCCGCGAGTGTCATCAATGCGTTCGGGTGGCAGCAGTTGAGAATCTGACCGTTCTTGCACAGGCTCATGAAACGGTCGCCGGTGCGGCCCTCACGGTAGCAGGCGGTGCAGAACGACGGAATAAACCCAAGCTGCATGAGCCAGTGAACAACCTCATCGAGCGAGCGCTGATCGGATACATCAAACTGCTCAGAGTCGTGCGGACGCTCCTCTTCCTCATAGCCGCCGACCGAGGTACGGGAAGCACCGCTGATCTGCGAAATACCCAGACCAAGCGCCCGCTCACGCACCTGCTGGCTCTCACGGGTGGAGATAATCATGCCGGTGTACGGCACGGCAATGCGGATGCACGCGATAACCTTTGCGAACAGCTCGTCACTCAGGCCGTTGTCGAAGACATCCGGGTCAATATCGTCCGCGCGCTTGATACGCGGCACGCTGATAGTATGCGGGCCAACGCCGTGTACAGCCTCCAGATGTTCGGCGTGCATGAGCAGACCGGCGAACTCGTACTTGTACATCTCCAGACCGAACAGAACACCCAGACCAACGTCGTCGATACCGCCGTCCATCGCGCGATCCATTGCTTCGGTGTGGTAGTCGTAATCGTGCTTCGGACCTGCCGGATGCAGCTTGAGGTAGCTCTGCTTGTGGTAGGTCTCCTGAAACAGAATGTAAGTGCCGATGCCGGCGTCCTTCAGCTTGCGGTAGTTCTCGACCGTTGTTGCTGCAATATTGACATTCACGCGGCGGATCGCGCCGTTCTTGTGCTTGATAGAGTAAATGGTGTTGATGCACTCGAGAATGTACTCAATCGGGTTGTTGACCGGGTCCTCACCAGCCTCAATGGCAAGACGCTTGTGACCCATATCCTGCAGCGCGATAACCTCGCGGGCAACCTCTTCCTGCGTCAGCTTTTTGCGGGTGATATGGCGGTTTTTCGCGTGATACGGACAGTAAACACAGCCGTTTACGCAGTAATTCGACAGATACAGCGGCGCAAACATAACAATACGGTTGCCGTAGAACGCCAGCTTGATCTCCTCGGCCAGCTGATACATCTCCTCGAGTTTTTCGGGAATATCGCAGGCCAGCAGCACGGAGGCTTCGCGATGCGTCAGACCGGCACAGTGTACGCCGGTGGCGGTCTTCTGCGGACGGGCCTTTTCCAGAATGCTGTCGATCAGCTCGATGTTGCGCTTGTTCTCCTCGGCGTATTTCAGCGTTTCAAGGATTTCCTCATGGTTGATAAACTCCTCTGCATGGAGTGATTTCGGGTTGTACTGAGCCATTTTTTCGTTTTCCTTTCTTATCTTGCGGTCAGAAGATTACTCTTTCCGTCAGAGTCCCTTAAAATGTATCACTTATCGGATAATATCTCCGCGTGCGGTAACAATCCGGCAGCCGACCGACGCCACACGGCGCGACAGGCAGCCGATGCACTGTGCAGCCTCCTCGCCGGTACATAGTTTGCCGTCGTACAGTGCATATTTTTTTCGCACCCCAAGCGGAGACAGATTGGGCATCACTACGTTTGCACCAGCCTGCAGTCCGCGCTCGCGGCCGTCCGGCCGGATGGTGCCGAGCGCCGTTGTGGCGGGCAGCAGCAAATTCGGTTGGATCAGCCGCAGCAGTGACAGCAGATACACTGTCTGCTCACACGTTCCTGCCGGAAAATCGCGGAACGGTGTGTCTTTCTGCGGAATAAACGGGCCGATACCGCACATCTCCGGCCGAAATTCTTCGATGAACTTTAAGTCCTCAGCGAGTGTCCGCGCCGTCTGATACGGCGAGCCGACCATAAAGCCGCAGCCGGTCTGATAACCAATGTCTTTCAAATCACGAAGGCAGCGCATGCGGTTGTCAAACGACATCTGCGCCGGATGCAGCTTTTCGTAATGTGCCTTATCGGCGGTTTCGTGACGGAGCAGATAACGGTCCGCGCCTGCATCGAACATCGCCTGATAGGCTTCACGAGGGAACTCTCCGAGCGACAGCGTTACTGCACAGTCCGGGAACTCTGCTTTGATCTGTCGTACCAGATGGCAAACCATATCGACCGAGAATGCGCTGTCCTCGCCGCCCTGCATGACAAAGGTGCGGAAACCAAGTGCATAGCCCTCACGGGCGCAGTCCAGTATCTGCGCTTCGGTCAGGCGGTAGCGGTCGCACGCAGTGTTGGAGCGGCGAATGCCGCAGTAATAGCAGTCGTTACGGCAGATATTGCCGATTTCGATCAGTCCACGAATGTACACATCCGTACCGTATACCTGTTTTCGCAAAGCAAACGCTTTCTCCGCGGCATAGGCCGCCAGTTCGTCGCTCTGGTTTTCGATCAGATATTCGTATTCCTCTACTGACAGGCTGTGCTGCGCTTCCAGCCGGTCAATGAGCTGCTTTGCCTTATTCATCGCTCTGCACATTGGAGTATGCGGTCTTGACGCTGATACCGTCCAGATTGCCGATCTTGCCGGACAAAGCCGAGATCACATCCTGCGGCGCATCAATGGCGATGGACACAATGTTGATATTGCGCGCTCGATAGGGAATACCCATGCGCCCGATGATATAGCTGCCGTACTCATGCAGCAGGGTATTGAGCCGTTCCACAGAATCCGTGTTTTCTACCACGATTCCCATTACGGCAACTCTTGTTTGCATAAAAACACCTCGGAATAAAAAATAACTGCGTCCTCTGAAAGACGCAGTCCGGTACAGATATAAACGGCGCTTCCGTGCAGAAAACGCTGTAATACAATATGGACGGCTCCTTTCATGCAGAATCTGCGGACGCAGAGGCTTACTGTCAGGATCGCTACCTCTATTATAGAGGATAGTCGGCAGACCCGCAAGCAAAACCGACGATTTTATGCAAAGAATTATTTTCGCAAAAATTATGTATGATATTTTTGTCGAATTTTATCCTTCCAAATCTATATCTTGTATGGTACAATGCAATAGCAGCACATGATATATGGGTATGTACTTTTACACTTTGCCTGTAAACGGCAGTGCTTTTTTGTTCGCTTTTTGTCGGACAATATGATATAATAATGAACGTATGAAATTTAGAGAGGAAGAACAACACATGGTTCGAGTTATCAAAAAGGATCACACCAAAGAACCGTTTAACATCCAGAAGGTTGTTATCGCCGTCAATAAGTCGGCAAACCGAGTCCTCTACAACTTTACAGAGGATGAGCTGAAGTCGATCTGCAATCATGTCGAGGGTTATATCCGTGACCATCACATGACCGAGATTCAGATCTGGCAAATGCACAACATCGTCGAGTCCGCGCTGGAGGCGGTGCGGCCGGAGGTTGCCAAAAGCTACCGCGACTACCGCAACTATAAGCAGGATTTTGTCGGCATGCTGGACAGCGTATACCAGAAAAGCCAGTCCATCATGTATATCGGCGATAAGGAAAATTCCAACACGGATTCCGCGCTGGTCTCCACCAAGCGCAGCCTGATCTTCAATCAGCTCAATAAGGAGCTGTACCAGAAGTTCTTTATGAACACCGAGGAACTGCAGGCCTGTCGGGACGGCTACATTTACGTCCACGATATGTCGGCGCGCCGCGATACCATGAACTGCTGCCTGTTTGATGTAGCGAGTGTCCTCAAGGACGGCTTTGAGATGGGCAATCTGTGGTACAACGAGCCGAAAACACTTAATGTTGCATTTGACGTGATCGGTGATATCGTGCTTTCCGCTGCAAGCCAGCAGTACGGCGGCTTTACCGTGCCGTCGGTCGATCTGCTGCTCGAGCCGTATGCCGAGCGCAGCTACAAAATGCTGACCGAGAAGTATACTCGTCTGGGACTGGATGCTGATACGGTCGAGAAGGAAGTTATGGCGGACATTCTCAACGACTTTGAGCAGGGCTTCCAGGGTTGGGAGTACAAGTTCAACACGGTAGCATCCAGCCGCGGCGACTATCCGTTCATCACTATGACGATGGGCACCGGCACGGGCCGCTTCGCAAAGCTGGCCTCCATCACCATGCTGAACGTACGCCGCAAGGGGCAGGGTAAAAAGGGTCAGAAGAAGCCCGTACTGTTCCCGAAGATCGTATTCCTGTATGACGAAAATCTGCACGGACCCGGCAAGCCGCTCGAGGACGTATTCGAAGCCGGCATCCTGTGCTCGTCCCGCGCAATGTATCCGGACTGGCTTTCGCTCACCGGTGAGGGTTATGTGCCGAGTATGTACAAAAAGTACGGCGCGATCGTCAGCCCGATGGGCTGCCGTGCGTTCCTGTCTCCGTGGTTCGAGCGCGGCGGCATGAAGCCTGCGGACGAGAACGACAAGCCGGTATTTGTCGGCCGCTGGAACATTGGTGCGGTATCGCTGCACCTGCCGATGATCTACGCTAAGGCACAGCAGGAGAACCGTCCGTTCCACGAGGTACTCGACTATTATCTGGAGCTTATCCGCAAGCTGCATATCCGCACCTATGCGTACCTGGGGGAGATGCGTGCATCTACCAATCCGCTGGCGTACTGCGAGGGCGGTTTCTACGGCGGACATCTCAAGCCGTCGGACAAGATCAAGCCGATCATGAAAACCGCTACCGCGTCGTTCGGTATCACCGCGCTTAACGAGCTGCAGGAGTTGTACAACGGCAAATCGCTTGCCGAGGACGGTCAGTTTGCCCTCGAAACACTGCAGTATATCAACGATAAGGTCGAGCAGTTCAAGAACGAGGACGGCAATCTGTATGCTATCTACGGTACACCGGCAGAGAGTCTGTGCGGTTTGCAGGTCGAGCAGTTCCGCAAGAAATACGGCATCATCGAGGGTGTTTCCGATCGTCCGTATGTCTCCAACAGCTTCCACTGCCACGTTACCGAGGACCTGACACCGATTCAGAAGCAGGATCTTGAGGGTCGTTTCTGGAATCTGTGCAACGGCGGCAAGATTCAGTACGTCAAGTACCCAATTGACTACAACCATGAGGCGATTCGCTCTCTGGTGCGCCGCGCCATGGCAAAGGGCTTCTATGAGGGTGTCAATCTTTCACTCGCGTACTGCGATGACTGCGGTCATGAGGAGCTGTCTATGGATGTCTGCCCGAAGTGCGGCAGCCGCAACCTTACCAAAATCGAGAGAATGAACGGCTATCTTTCCTACTCTCGCGTGAAGGGCGATACGCGCCTGAACGATGCCAAGATGGCCGAAATTGCTGAAAGAAAGAGTATGTAACACGAATGCAGTATCACAATATAACCAAGGACGATATGCTCAACGGCGATGGCCTGCGTGTTGTGCTGTGGGTGGCCGGCTGCGGACACGCCTGTCCCGGCTGTCACAACCCCATCACATGGGACGCGGAAGGCGGTCTGCTGTTTGATCAGGCAGCAAAGGCTGAGCTGTTCACCGAGCTTGGCAAGGACTACATCTCCGGCATCACATTTTCCGGCGGCGATCCGCTGTTTCCCGGCAACCGCGAGGAGATCAGCGAGCTGTGCCATGAGATCCGGCAAAAGTTTCCGGATAAGACCATCTGGCTGTATACCGGCTACCGCTGGGAGGAAATCAAGTGGCTGCCGTTTCTTGATCAGATTGACGTGCTGATCGACGGTCGTTTTGTACAGGCGCAGGCCGATCCGCAGCTTCACTGGCGCGGCAGTGCCAACCAGCGCGTGATTGACGTTCCGCGCACGCTTGCGGCTAACAGTATCGTCCTGCATGACGATAAGTAAAAAGGAGTGCTGAATTATGCAACAGATCGCACAGTTTTTCAAGGTATCCGAGGAACAGTTTGTCCGTGACTGGTGCACGGCTACCCGCCGCAGCGCGGATGAGGCCAAGAAGGTCTATCAGAACATCCGGCTGCCGCGCCGCGCGACCAAGGGCTCTGCCGGCTATGATTTTTTTGCGCCGGAAAGTTTTACGCTTGTTCCGCACGAGACCATCCTTATTCCGACCGGTATCCGCGTTATGATCGAGGACGGCTGGGTGCTGAGCCTGTACCCGCGTTCCGGTCTGGGATTTCGTCACCGTCTGCAGCTTGACAATACGGTCGGCATTATCGACAGCGACTACTTTGAGGCTAAAAATGAAGGACACATTCTCATTAAGATGACCAGCGATGATCACAAGGGCAAGACCCTCTCGGTTGCCGCAGGCGACGGCTTTGCACAGGGTATTTTCCTGCCGTTCGGTATCACCGTGGACGATGAGGCTGACGGTGAACGCACCGGCGGCTTCGGCAGCACGACTGAAAAGAAGTAACCATTCCATAAACAGCCAAAAGCGCATTCACAGAGATTTATCTGCGAATGCGCTTTTTCTTATGCCCTGTTTACATGAAACAGGCAGCACAGGATTCCGCGTAAGCACTTGGGACTTTTCCATACAACAACCTTCATCATGCCTTACCCTCCTTCAGCACTGCAGCAGGAACAGCCCTGCCGCGATCACTGCCAGTGCAATCAGCCACACCGGCAGACAGGATGGGAGCAGACTGCCCAGCAGCAAGCCTGTTCCAAACATAAATACGGCAAGACCGATCGCCTGACCACGGCAGAACATAGCGCATCACGCTCCTGTTACCAGTATAAGCAGCTCGGATAGAAAATGTGACAGCAACGCGAAACCGATCTGCTCATATTTTACGCAAGCGCTTCATATGGTAATGCAGGAGCAGCGGTGAAACCAAAGGAGGCAGCATCAATGGAACTGAATCAAACAAGCATCTGCTACTACGAAAAGAAATTAGCGCATATCTCTGCGGCGACAGAGAGTGCGGATTCGATTGTGCCGGACACGTTTCCGGATATCGGACGAATCGTGTGCGCGTATGGTACGGCGGTCATCAAGGACCAGACTCCACAGAATGACCGCCTGCTGGTATCCGGCACCGTGCAGACGACCGTACTGTACGAACCGGAAAACGGTGGTAAGCTGCGTCGGCTCTCCGTGCCGGTCACGTTTGCGCATATTGAGGAATGTGAGGGTTTAACGGCAGAATCCATCTGCAGCACCGTGTGCCGCATTGCTGCAGTAGATGCCGAAGCTATGAACAGCCGCAAGGTGAGCGTCAGCGTTCAGCTTTGCTTTTTAACCGAAGGCTACTGCAAAGCTGAGTGCGACGTGACGGAATCGGTCGAACTGGACGGCATAGAATGCCTGAGCCATTTGCAGAGCATAACGCTGCTGGAGCAGGTACGCAGTTATCCGGTGACAATACTGGACGACGTACAGCTTGCGGATGCAGCGGAGCTGTCCCTTCTGCATAGCGACTGCACGATGCAGGTTTCCGAGTGCCGCGCAATGCATGGCAGAATCATCGTGAAAGGTGAAGCTGTGCTGCACTGTCTTGCCATGCAGGAGGATGATGCAGTGCGCGTACTGAACAGCAGCACGCCGTTCACGCAGATTCTCGAGCTATCGGAAGCAGAAGAAGACGCCCTGACTGCAGTCCGGATGACCGTATCTGAGGCAGACTGCCGATTGGAATCCGATGGCATGTTGTCCTGCACCATCAGCGCACAGGCTATGGTGCTGCTGCGGCAGGAGCGCAGGCTGCGCTGCATCGAGGATATGTATCTGCCCGGCAAGGAGCTTGCTGCGCAGGCAGAGCATCCTGTATTGCAGAATATGCCATCCGCGCAGCCGTTTACCTCCGAAGGCAGTGAGACTTTGCAGACTGCACAGCATGTTTCTCATGTGATTGCCGCGCAGGCGGTTTGCTGCGGCGCAAAGCGCGTATCGGAGAGCGAGCTGCAGGTCAAAGCCGGTGTTCGTGTGCTGTATTTGAGTGATGAACAGCAGCTTTGCGCAGTGCAGCGTATTGTACCGCTGACCATGCCGTATAGTGAAGCCGGAGAGCCGGAAGATCTTACGCTTTCGGCACGCGCCACAGCGGCGGGTGAGCGTGGATTACTTTTGACTGTCACCGCAAACGGCACTGCTGCAACACAGGAGCGCGTGACGTTCTGCTATATCTCTGCGCTGGAGATCAAGCCAAAGGAGAGCAGTCATAACGGCGTAACACTGGTTCTCAAGCAGATCAACGGCGAAGAACGGCTGTGGGACATTGCCAAAAACTGCGGTACGACCGAGCAGGCGATTCGCTGTGCGAATGACTTGCCGGCAGAGGCAGAGCGTGTGCAGAATGCCATGCTGCTGATTCCGATTCAGGACTGAAAGGCGGGAAGAGAATGGAAAACCAGATTTACGATCAAATCAGCAGTCGCACCGACGGTGATATTTATATTGGCGTTGTCGGTCCGGTTCGTACGGGAAAATCCACATTTATCAAGCGGTTCATGGAGACTATGGTGCTGCCCGATATGGAGAATCCCTACAAGCGGGAGCGCGCACGGGATGAATTGCCGCAGTCCGGCACCGGACGGACAATTATGACTGCCGAACCGAAATTTGTGCCGGAAGAAGCGGCGGAGATCGCTCTGCCGGAAGGCGGCGCATGCCGGGTACGGCTGGTGGACTGCGTAGGCTATCTGGTAGAGGGCGCACTCGGCGGCATGGAGGGAGATACACCGCGCATGGTATCTACACCGTGGCAGGAGGAACCCATGACACTGGCCGAAGCGGCAGAGATCGGCACACACAAGGTTATCGGCGAGCACTCTACCATCGGACTGGTGGTGACGACCGACGGCAGCTTTACCGAGCTGCCGCGTGAAGCCTATATACCGGCAGAAAAACGCGTAATTGAGGAACTGCAGTCACTCGGCAAGCCGTTTCTCGTACTGGTAAACTCGTCAGAACCGAACGGCGAAGCGGCACAGCGTGTATGCGACGAGCTGCAGTCGCAGTACGGGATTGCACCGATTGCGGTGAACTGTCTTGAACTGGATGAGAGCGGCATTGCGGATATTCTGCAGCAGGTTCTGTATGAATTTCCGGTCTGCGAGATTGGTTTTGTCCTTCCGCGTTATATCGGTACTCTGCCGCTGCATCATCCGGTGCAGAACAGCATTTACCAGTGCATTCGCACAGCCGCCGAAGGCGGAGAAAAAATGCGTGATGTACAGAAGCTATGCCGTACCCTCGAAGAGAACGAATACGTCGAGCGGGCGAGCGTGGACAATATGGCGCTCGGCAGCGGCTCGGCGGTCGTGCATGTGGACGTACCGGAAACCGTATTCTACGGCATTGTCGGCGAGCAGACCGGCATTCAGGTGCGGGATGACGCAGATTTGATTCGTGTGCTTGAGGATTTCGCTGCGGTGAAACAGCAGTACGAACGGCTGCATGGTGCGCTCGATCAGGTATATCAGACCGGTTACGGCATTGTGATGCCGTCGGTGGAGGAGCTTTCGCTCGAGGAACCGGAAATCGTTCGGCAGGGAGGGCGATATGGTGTGCGTCTGCGGGCTTCTGCACCATCCATCCATATGATGCGGGCCAACATCAAAGCCGAGGTCAATCCGATCGTCGGCACGGAAAAGCAGTCGGAAGAACTGGTACACTATCTGCTCAGCGAGTTTGAGGAACAGCCGGAGAAGATTTGGGAGACCAATATTTTCGGAAAGTCGCTCAATGAACTCGTGCGTGAGGAACTGTCGCACAAATTGAGCCGTATGCCGGATGATGCCCGTGGTAAAATCCGTGAAACACTGGAAAAGATCATCAATGAAAGCGCAGGAGGACTCATTTGCATCATCCTGTGAAATCGAGCGTGCCTGCCAAAAACAGGCACGCTTTTTTAACAGAATTGTAAAGACTGTCCGCTTGTAAAGGTCGATTTGCTGTGCTAAAATGTATAGTGTATAGAAATGCGCATTTGAAGGAGACTTTTACTTGACCAAACAAGTGTTTATCATAAACGGCAGCGGCGGTGTCGGCAAGGATACCGTATGCAGTGCTGCCGCGCAAAGCTGGAAGGTGCAGAACATTTCGTCCATCACACCCATTTTGCAGGTGGCCAAAGCCGCAGGATGGGACGGCACCAAAACACCGGCGGCACGCCGTTTTCTTTCGCAGCTGAAAGCAGACTGCACAGAATTCAACGACCTTCCGTTCCGCTACTGCACAGAACAGCTGCAGATATTTGCTGAAAATGATGCAGAACTGCTGTTCGTCCATATCCGGGAGCCGGAGGAGATCGAGCGCTTCCGTCAGGCGGCAGGCGTAAACTGCAAGACCATTCTCGTGCGTCGACCAACACTTGAGCAGGCACGCGGACAGCTTGGCAACCGCTCGGATGACGGCGTTGCAGCGTATACCTATGATGCGGAATTCCTCAACGACGGTTCGCTGGAGGAACTGCCCGCAAAAGTACATGACTTTTTACAGGCTCTGATCGAGAGATAACTTTCAAGATCGGGCACGGCTCTGTTTTACAGGAACAGCGCATAGAAAGGAACATCAAAATATGAGCCAGAACAAGAAGAAGTTCTTCGGCAAACACAAGAATGAACAGGAGCTTGAGCAGACACAGACGCTTCCGCCGATGCCAGAAAACAACTCTGACAAGACCGTTCAGACGGAGGAAAATACTGCACCGGAAGAAGCATCCGAAAAAGCTGATGCTGACGAAAAAAATGAGAAGGCAGAGCAGCTTGCTGAATCCTTTTGCAAAAGATTTAATCGAAGCAAGTGCGTCCGCGTTATCATTGCAGCCGGATTGATTATTCTGCTGGTCGGCGGTTCGGTATTTGCTGTCATTCGCTCGCGCAATACCGGCACGGAGGACACAATTCCGACGACTGCAGTCGTTACCTATGGCGATATTGGCACTTATATCGAGGGCAGCGGTGAAACGGCTGCGCGCAATACGGAAGAACTTGGCTTAGGACTTGAGGGCAAAATCTCTCAGGTGCTGGTTTCCGAGGGAGATGAGGTGCATGCCGGTGATCCGCTGGTCGTTGTCGATCCGACCGGAATCCGCGAACAACTGACAGCGGCACAGGCAGAATTCACTGCCGCGCAGAGTGAGCTGACCAACGCACAGGCAGCGATTACGCAGGCACAGAGCCGCATTGCCTCGGCGCAGAGCCAGTATACCCACGGCAGCGCTACGGCACCGTTCAGCGGCAAGTTTATCGCATCAAGCACATTTGCAGTAGGGCAGAAGGTAAGTGCAGGACAGACCATCGGCCGTATGGTCAACGACAGCCAGATGCAGCTTGCTGTACAGTTTAGTTCGGAATATGCCAAAGATATCAAGGCCGGTCAGACGGCTACGATCTCTACCTCTGTCGGACAGGTTTCCGCTGTGGTTTCGTCGATTGATTCCGCTTCCGGCAAAGGTACTTTCCTTGTTGTATTGACCGTACAGAATTCTTCCGGTGCACTGGCGCAGGGAACGAGTGCTACCGCAACGATCAACAGCGACAGTGCCGGCACGATTTTCTCTTCCGGGTCGGGCACGCTGGACTACATCAAGGAGCAGGTTATCACGGCACCGATCGGCGGTGAAATCACGGCCTATAACGGCTCGAACCACACATACAGCAGCGGTGCAGTCATTATGTCGATCTCCAATGTTACAGCGCCGGATACTTCGGACGCGCGAAGCAGCCTCACGGCTGCACAGAGTACGGCTGCAGCCGCACAGGCCAAGGTGAGTGAGATTCAGACGCGCATTCTCAAGCTGCAGCAGGAGATTCTGGATGCCACGATGACGGCTTCGATCGACGGCGTTGTCACCTCACTGAACGCGGAAGAAGGGGAGGAGACCGATGGTACCGAGCCTCTGGTTGTTGTTTCCGACCTAAGCGATACCGTTGTTACGGCCGAGCTGATGACAGATGAAGTGCAGTCTGTAGAGCCTGGTCAGACGGTGACAATGAACATGTACACAATGGATGGTTCCGAGCTGCCGCTCACCGGTGTGGTTGACTCGGTTTCGCCGGAGCCGAGTCAGAACACGGGCAGTCAGGGCAGTCTGACGACTTTTAAGGCAATTATCACGGTTGATTCTATCGAAGGTCAGGCGATTTCCAGCGGCATGATGGTCGATTACAAAATTGCAGTTGCCGAATCGGACAGCTGCCTGATGGTACCGACTTCCGCTATCGTTCACACGGCGGATGGCAGTACGGGTGTATTCACCAAAACGCTCATTGACAAGGACGGCAACGAAATTCCATTCGATGATACACTGCCGATTCCAGACGGCATGGAAGCACCCGAAGGCTATCAGCTGGTAGCGGTGGAAACCGGCGTTTCAGATGCGAACAATACCGAAATTTTCTGGGGCGTCGATGAAGGTGCAACGGTTTATCTGAATGCCACACCAAATACATCAAACGCGGTAACTGATGAGGAAAATACAGCATATAACAGCTGATAAGCAGTATAAAGCACGGCTTTTGTTTTAGAACAGAAACCGTGCTTTTCTTATCTCTTGTAAACTGGCATTACAAAATAATTGCAATCTGAGTATTTTAACATATTCAGATTGGACGTATAATGCGTTCATACACCAAACAACAAAGGAGTCTGAACGACATGAGCGTACAGTATAAGCTGAACAAGGAGCTGGCCCAGATGCTGAAGGGCGGCGTCATTATGGACGTAACCACACCGGAGCAGGCGAAGATTGCCGAAGCAGCAGGCGCATGTGCAGTTATGGCGCTGGAGCGCATTCCGGCTGACATCCGTGCAGCAGGCGGCGTTTCCCGCATGAGCGACCCGAAGATGATTCGCGGTATTCAGGAAGCAGTTTCCATTCCGGTTATGGCGAAGTGCCGTATCGGTCACTTTGTTGAGGCACAGGTTCTGGAAGCAATCGAGATCGACTATATTGACGAGAGTGAAGTGCTGTCTCCGGCGGACGATGTATACCACATTGATAAGACACAGTTCAAGGTTCCGTTTGTATGCGGTGCGCGTGATCTGGGTGAAGCTCTGCGCCGCATCGCTGAAGGCGCAGCAATGATCCGTACCAAAGGTGAGCCGGGCACAGGTGATGTTGTGCAGGCAGTTCGTCACATGCGCGCTATGAACGCAGAAATTCGCCGTGTGCAGAATCTGCGTGAGGATGAGCTGTTTGAGACCGCAAAGCAACTGCAGGTTCCGGTTGAACTGCTCCGAAGTGTGCATGAAAATGGCCGACTGCCGGTCGTAAACTTTGCAGCAGGCGGCGTTGCAACTCCGGCTGACGCAGCACTGATGATGCAGCTTGGCGCAGAAGGCGTATTCGTTGGTTCGGGCATCTTCAAGTCTGGCGATCCGGCAAAGCGTGCTGCAGCAATCGTAAAGGCGGTTACTAACTACACCGATGCAAAGCTGATTGCAGAACTGTCTACCGATCTGGGTGAAGCAATGGTTGGCATTAACGAGAACGAAATCGCATTGCTGATGGCAGAGCGAGGCAAGTAAAATGGCAGTTGGAATTCTGGCGCTGCAAGGCGCCTTCGCAGAGCATGCCGCAGTGCTGGATAAACTCGGCGTACCGCACTTCGAAATTCGCCAGAAGCGCGATCTGGATCAGCCGATGAATGGTTTGATTATTCCGGGTGGCGAAAGCACAGTAATGAATAAACTCTTGCGCGAGCTGGATTTGTATGATACGCTACGTGAGCGGATTCAAAGCGGACTTCCTGTATTCGGAACCTGTGCCGGTCTGATTCTGCTGGCTAAGCAGATTGATGGTGGCATACCATGCTTCAGTGTGATGGATATCCGCGTAAAGCGTAATGCCTATGGCAGACAGCTTGGCAGTTTTTTCACGGATGATCGGTTTGGCGGTAGCGAGAGAATACCGATGACATTCATTCGCGCACCATATATTGAGAGCGTAGGAAATAATGTCGAGGTGCTATCCGTTGTTGACAGTAATATTGTTGCTGCACAGCAGGATAATATGCTCGTGACCGCATTTCATCCGGAATTAGATATGGATTTGACGGTGCATCAGCATTTCATTCGGATGGTTGAGCAGTTTCGGTTGAAGAATGCGGGATAACTAAAATAAGCGGCTCTGTAAGAGCCGCTTTCGTCTGTATAGAAAATCTACTGCACACAAAAACACCAACAGAAAGATATGAGCATGCTATGACTAAATGTGACAATTGTGTTTGCTGTCACTGCACGAAAATGATGCATCACAGAAAAACAATTGTGCCGATACATAACCAATTGCAACAAATTATAGAACGTCTTACGAGGATAGAAGAAGCTGAATAAGAAAAATTAGGACAGTCAGCGCAGCAGCGGTGCTGCGTAATTGCCAGCACCGCTAATTATACAAAATAAAGATCATAACGGCTAATATTGTTTAATTTGTGCATTTTTAAGTATTTTTTTAGCATGATCATATCTTCTTATTTTTGCCACCAATTACGACCTTTTCTTTTCTCGATCACATCCAGTACAGTATTGGTTACAATAATGGTTATAATCTTAATGATTATAATGGTGACTACTAGCCAGATACCTAACATGAGCAGACCGAGTACGCTTGCATTTGCGATAATGTGGTTTAAGTCATTCATTTTGTTTCTCCTTTATCTTGGCCAGTATAGATTCTTGGGTAAACCTAAAATATAATCGGCTGATACATTGTAGAATTCACATAATGCTTTTAAGTGGTGCAGGGGAAGCTGTCTTTTTCCTAGTTCGTATTTACTGTAATATTCCTGGCGTGTTCCTAAATAATCTGCAATCTGTTGTTGGGTCAAATCTCGGTCAATTCGTAATGCTTTAATACGTTCGTAATATTCCATAGTTATCACCTAAGCAGATATTAGCATAGTTGCATTTATACCTATTGACTTTAGGTGCATTGTAACCTATAATATTGTTAATAGGTGCAAACGCACCTAAAGCAAGCGAGGCACATAGCCGGGACGAGAAAGCAGGGATGATTATGATCTACAGATTGGATCTTGATAAGGGCAAGATGTATAAGCTGGTAAAAGCCAGCTGGAAAGGGCTGACCGGCTCGGATTTTCCACGGTGGAAAGAATGTGAATTTGTCCGGCGTGGTGATCATTACCTTTTGATATCAGCGGTTGCGATCGCGTCTTTAGGTTGGGAGAACGGTTTTATCGTTCTTACCGTATCCGGCGCCCTGGGCGAAGGGCGCATAACCTGGAAACCGGTAGATGATGGCAAAGGCTGCGTTCCGGGTTATCAGGTATTTCCGTATTCACGTTTTTTAGTTTCTGCGGAAACTTAAATTATATTTTATGAGCCGAAAAGGCGGGAAGGTAACAACATGGGAACTGAAGTATTTATTTTAGGTAAGAAGTTGGTAGATTATACGGATCGCCGCACCGGTGAGCAGATCAACGGCTATACGCTGTATTTTTTCTGTAAGTCTCCGGATGTAGACGGTCATTATTGTGATAACATCTGGATTGACGCTAAACGATCTCCGGAACTGTTTAAGCAGGTTGCGGGTCTGGTTATCAACGATGATTTCCTGCCGGCTGAACTGATGTATACTATTATTCCGGGCCGCCGATCTCAGCAGCTGGCTGAGATCATCCTCAAGTCTTAACTATGCCCACATCTACTACTCTTGATATATCCGCCGTGGACGGTGCAACGGTGCCGGAAGCCGATGTGCATACCGACACCGTTACCACGGTTGGAAGTGCTGACGATCAGTTATTGCAGGTTGTACAGCAGCTTAGCACCGCCCAGCAAGATTACGGTCAGATGATGGTAATTTGCTGCGGCCTTATCATTGGCATATTACTTTGTAGTCTTGTAAGGTGGTGGCGATAGTGCAGGATTTGATGGTGCTGCTTGTGCAATGTGTCGGCGCTGGCGTTGCCCTTGGCCTGATCTGTCTTGTGCTTTCTTACGGCTTCTTCCTGATTGCAAGGTATTTGCGTATAGTATTCACTCCATGAAGGAAGGGAAAAATATGAAAGCAATTGAAAAGGTAAAGGGCTTTGTTCAGAAGAACCGCTATGCATTCGCAATGTCCGCCATGTCTGCAATCATGATGTGCAGCGCCGGTGCGGTTGATGGTGCTACTACTTCTTTTGATCTGTCGACAACTATGACCTCTGCTGTTCAGCAGATTGTTAACGACCTGCTGAAGATGATCGCGGCCGTGCTGCCGATCACTGTTACCCTGCTGGGTGCTGCGATTGGTGTTACCTACGGTATCAACTTCATCAAGCGCATTACTCACAAGTCCAACTGATTTTATGCCGTGCCGTTCCCCGCGGCACGGCATAATAAATAAGGGGTATTGATATGATTTCATTTTTCACTGGTACGCCTGGTTCCGGTAAGTCGTATCATCTCGCACAGCTTGTTTACGACAAGCTGAAATACCAGGATATAAACGTAATTGCTAATTTTGATATCAATCTTGATAATATCGCATTAACTCGGCTCGGCTGGTGGAAAAAACGCATTACAGCTTTGAGCGGCGATAAGATCAAGTTCAAGAAATATAACAGCCGTCCGCTTAAAGGGCGGTTCTATTACTGGGATAACTCGCAAATGTCAGTTAAGAATTTGCTTTTGTTCGCCCAGCAAAACCACAAGAAGCGGCAACGGTCGGTTGATGCCCCTCAAACGCTGGTATTGATCGACGAGGCCGGTATTGTGTTTAACTGCCGTGGTTTTTCGGATCGCAATCGAAATGAATGGGTTTCCTTCTTCGCAAAACATCGGCATTTTAATTTTTCGTTCGTTCTTGCTTGTCAGTTTGATCGGCAGGTAGATAAACAGATTCGTTGTTGCGTGGAGTACGAGCAAATTCACCGCAAGCTGCGTAATTATCAGTTTTTGGGATGGTTGGTGTCTACTCTTTGCGGCGGTAATCTGTTTTTGATTTGTGAAAATTGGTATTGTAACAAGCTGAAAGTTGCAAACCATGTAATGCGGTATACTGCCAGGATCGCCGCGCTGTATGATACGCTGCATGATTTTGATGATGCTCTCGGAACGTCTGCCGATGCCCCGCCGCCGGGCGTCGGTGGGGATAGGGGCCCCACCGCTCCGACGCCGGTTACATCGTCAGCCGATACGCAGCTGCTTAAAGATCAACCAGCAGAACAACAGCAGCCGCGCGCCCTGGATATACGCAGCCGGTGGAAGAAAAAACTATTGAATAATGAATCGGGGGAGTAAGTATGCAAATGTCTATTGGGTTAGATCGCCTTAAACGTTTTGTGTGCTTACTCCTTATTTTTGTGCTTTTATTTTGTTTCTTTATGTGTCCGCGTGCTTCGGCTGTCGCGCTGGAAGCTTCAACGGTAGCTTATGCTGGTCTGCTGGTCGGTACGCTCTTGGTTGGTGCTGGTGTTGCTTTTTCCAATCCTGGCGATATGGCTAAGGCCGGAAATGCGATGTACAGGACATTGCAAAAGGGTAATGAGGCGATAGCAAGTAAGATTGCAGCTATATCGGTTTGGGCGGTCGAGCATGGTAAGGCGATTGGATCCGCTGCGTTGCGTATTGGTAAGGATCTGTATCAAGGTATTGTTGATACTTTCAACGCGGCTTATTCCGGCGGTAAGCTTGCTATTAGCGATAATGTTACTGCTTTGACGGTCGATAACGCTGAAGCAGCTTGTAATTATATCAGTCATCAGTTTCTTGATTCTGTTTCGTTTGTTTCGGGTGATGATGTAGTTTCTTTGTCTGTTACATTGGATGGTAATTATTTATATGTTTATAGATATGTCAATGGTGTTTATGTAGATAAGTCTGGTGGTTTATCTGGTTCTTATTTGCATAAGGGTATATATTTGTATGCTGATGGCGCTAAAATAAAATATTGTCTCGGTCATAGCAATGCAGATATTTCTACTTCTGACCATGTTCCTAATTATGGTTATTTTGAATATGCTGTGTCTGTCCCTTGCAGAATTAGTACGGTATGTAACATACCGGATAGTATTGCATTACCGAAACCTGATCTTGTCTATCCATCGGATAATAACCTTGTTAGATTGCCGGATATCCCCAGCGTGGACACTGACACGGGTGAGGTAACATATCCGGATAGTATTGCTTACACCAAGGACGCTGTAGCAGCTCCTTACCCGATTGGGGATGATGGCGTTAAGGTGCCGGATATCCCCTTTGACGTTCCAGTCGATCAGACTAGCGGTAAGCCGATGGATGATACCGGCACGGATACGGACAATCCCAGTAAGCCGGGCGAGGGGACGGATACTGACAAACCGAGCGTTAACTGGCCGAGTGCCGGAGATATATCATTACCTAAGCTGATTATCTCTAAGTTTCCCTTTTGCATACCTTTTGACGTGGCGCGGCTCATCGGCCTGCTTGAAGCTGATCCTAAAACGCCGATTTTCCATGTACCGCTTAAAGTTGGTACGATTCTGGATGAGGAAATAGTGCTTGATCTCTCACAATGGGATAATGCAGTTCGTATAATTCGTTGGGGTGAGCTGATCGTGTTTGTTGCCGGTCTTGTCCTGGTAACGCGCAATTATATTAAATGGTAATAGGGGGTGTTCGGCATGGGGTCTATCATTAATAGCGGTATTAGCTGGTTAAAGAATATGGTCGCTGGTGTTATTGATCTGCTGCCGGACAGTCCTTTTAATTTCGATATACCAGATTATGTGCAAGACATACTCGGCTATATAAATTATTTTGTTCCGATTGGTGGCATGATAAAAATTCTTACCGCCTGGACGGCTTGCATTATTGTTTGGTATGCTGCATCCGTTCTTATGCGCTGGATCAAGGCGATTGAGTAAGTAATAACCCAGCAGGATACGTATGACCTGCGGATCATACGTATCCTGCTGGGTGCAGCACTCCGCAGAGTGCTAATCCTTTTTTGTGCGGTCTGCAACTTTTTGCGTCCGCGCGGAAACCCCCGTATAGTAATCACGGGGGTACTCGTTACAAGTCTGCACCAAAAAGTAGAAATTGAAGGGGAGTAGTAGAGATGAAAAGCGCAGCAACAATAGACTGGTTGACGTTTACACTTAAGATGGTGGTTGATCCAGTAGCAGTGATAAAAGACTTTCTCGCGCTAGATCCGGATTTGTTCCAATCGCAAGACTTCGGCAAATTCGGATATCGCAAGAGCATGTATTTTGCAGGTATTTTCGTTTATTTCGATCCGGCAGAGGGTCGCAAAATGGAAATGGGTGTTTGTGTATCTATGACCGGTGTAGGTTGCCGGACATATGAACAGCATACCAGGTTAAAGGCTGCTGGTACTCCGCTGCGTGCGCTGATTGAGAAGATACATATTACTGATATGGTGCATTGCACACGTCTTGATCTGGCATTGGATGATAAGGACAAGCTGCTTGATCTTGATCGTATCGCAGATTGCGTAGAAAGTGGCTGTGTAAATAGTCGGATCCGAAAGCGTACTATTTACCGCGGCTTTGATGGTAGTGATCGTTCTGGTACCACGATTTATATCGGTGCTCCGTCTTCTGATTTCCGTATCAGATTCTATGATAAAGCAAAGGAAAAATATAAACCTGACGATGAACGGTATTATTGGCACTGGGTACGTCTTGAAATGGTAATGCGTGGGAAAAATGCTGACGGTTGCGTGGCTGCCATTTGTAATTCTGATGATCTCGGCTTGCTGGCCTCGGCAATCCTTAATGACAAACTCGCATTCATTGAACGTGATTCCGATAGTAATATCTCACGTTGCCAGATCTGCCGTTGGTGGTTAGATTTTGTTGACGCTGTAGCAGCTGTTAAGTTAGTGGAAAAAGAAGACGTTCCGCATAAACTGGAGCGCTCTATTGATTGGATCCGTAACCAGGTTGCACCGTCTTTGTCACTGATCGCTGATGCTCGTGGTTTCTTCCTGATTCGGGAGATACTCGCTTTGGGTGCTGACAAGCGCACAAGGCAGCAACAAGCTCTGCTTGATGATTATCGTAATTCGTACCATTTTGTTCAATCTGAGGATTTGATCTGATGGTTGAAAAGTGTAATCGTTGTATTTGCGTGGACTGTGTGAAAATTGGCTGTTACAAGTATACTGTCCGGTATGCGTACCAACGCTGCACGCGGTGCATCATCGAGAATTTACCACCATGGCCAGAGTGCAAGTATTTTCAGCTGCCACCGGATCCAGAACCGGTTGTTATAGGAGAGAAGAAACCAGATAAATTGGATAAAATATTGTTAGAACTAGAAGAGTTGAAGAAAGCGCTATTGAAATAGCATTGAACTTAATTATACAAAATAAAGATTTTGTATAATTAGTAAACCATCTATTTTATAGACAATTAATAATTAACAGTTTTCATCCTATTTTCTCCAGATACTCTATCATATCAGCCACAGCACGATCATTATTAGAACTTACCGTCATATTGACATTTTGCAGCACTTCCGGCTCTGCATTGGCCGGTGCAAACGAAATCTGAGCTTCTTGCAGCATGGATTCATCATTGTAGCTGTCGCCAATAGCAAACACACGTTCAACGTCTGGTAAGTATTCAACAATATTTCGTAGAGCCGAACCCTTATTCACACCAGCGGCTGTGATTTCACAGAATGTCGGCATGCTGGATGTCACGTCAAATACATGCGGATATCGAATCAGTAAATCCTGTGTAAGTGCGGTGATTTGTGCCGGTTCACCGGTAAAATTGACCGTACACCAGTCCGCAGTTGCGCTTTTTGCAAACTGCTCATTAGAAAGCATCTGATAATCCAAATGCAGCTTGTGCATGTGCTGCAGCGTGTGATCACTCATTTGACGAATCAGCGCCGTTTCTGCAGTAAAAACCTCACAACCGAATTGTGAATTATTTAACAATACATGCTCGATCATTTCTTTCGTCTCGTACGGCATGCCGGAGCAATACAAAATCTTGCGATTTTCATCGCAAATCAACGAACCATTCATCACACTGTATGGCGCATTGACCGGCAACTGGTCTATATATGTGCCAATAGCATGAGGAGAACGGCCGGTCGCAAGCGACAGCCGTCCTCCCTGTTTCGTAAAATATTGTAATGCGCGCAAATTTTCTGCCGGAATTTGCTTTGAATCATCGAGCAGCGTACCATCCATATCGCAGGCCAGCAGCATACCCTTAAACTTTTTCATTGCATACGCTCCAATTTATCAAGAACTTCAGTAAAATATTGTGGCAGCGATGCCGAAAACTCCATCCGCTCCCCTGTTTTCGGGTGCGTAAGCGTCAGCTTCGCTGCATGCAGACATTGACCGCCGATATTGGAAAACCGGTCTTTTTTCAGTCCGTACACCGGATCACCGATAATCGGATGACCAATAGATGCCATATGTACACGAATCTGGTGTGTACGTCCGGTCTCGAGCTGAAATGCCATATATGTGTAGCCGTTATATCGTTTGATGACAGTATAATGCGTGATTGCTTCACGTCCGCCCTCCACGATTGCCATTTTTTTTCGATCCGTTTTGTGGCGGGCAATCGGCTTATCCACCGTTCCGGTATCATCCTTGACAGAACCAACCACAATCGCTTCATAGCCGCGATACGCCGTATGCGCCGCAATCTGAGCTGCCAAGCTCTGATGTGCGGCGTCATTTTTCGCCACAACGAGCAGACCGCTGGTATCCTTATCAATACGATGCACAATGCCCGGTCGATGTTCACCGTTAATGCCAGAAAGACTGTCACCACAGTGGTACATCAATGCATTTACCAACGTGCCGTCCCAGTTGCCGGCCGCCGGATGCACAACCATGCCGCGTGGCTTGTTGACCACCACAATATCCGCATCCTCATAAACAATATCCAGCGGAATATTCTCCGGCTTGAGATCTACTTCCTTTAACTCCGGAAGCTGAACCGTAATCGCCTCGCCACCGACCAGCTTGTAATTTTTCTTAAGTGACTGACCGTTACAGCTTACTGCCTGCTCTGACAGCAGATTCTGCGCCGCAGAGCGGGTCAGTCCTTCAATCTGCTCTGCCAGCCAGCTGTCGATACGCTTGCCGGATTGCTCTGCCGGAACTGTAAATTGCAATTCACTCATGGTTACTTCTCCGCTTCGCTTGTTTCCTTATGCTGAAACATAAAATATAACACAAACAGTACACCACCTGCACAAATGAAGATATCTGCCACATTAAATACCGGAAAATGAATTAGACGGAAGTCAAACATATCGACAACAAAACCGTGTGCTACACGATCAATGGCGTTGCCGAGTGCACCTGCCGCCACCAGAATCAGAGACCAGCAGCCCAGCTGAGTCTGCAGCATATTCTTGTAAATCGCTGTGAAAATGGCAACTGTAATCACAATGGCCAATACAACAAAAATCCAGCGTGAATCAAATTGCGCGAACAGACTGAATGCTGCACCGCGATTCTCGATATAAGTCAAGTGAAACACACCATTGAACAACGGAATGGTCTGCTGTGCCTGCAGGGACGTAAACGCCCAGTATTTCACTGCCTGATCTGCTGCGATCATCAGCAAGATTGCACAAATATAAATCGGCATCTTCTACCTCCAAAACAAAAAGGAGGAACAGAATTGCTCTGCTCCCCCTTGGATTCTTCTTTTAGCCTACAACCTTGGCACAGCGAGCACACAGACCCGGATGCTTTGCATCAGAACCAACGGTCTTAGCCTGCTTCCAGCAGCGCAGGCACTTCTCACCTGCTGCGCGGGCAACAGCAATCTTCAGACCCGGCAGATTCTCGCTTGCAGCGCCCTCACCGTCACCGGCAACGACATCAAGTTCAGAAACAATGCACAGATCAGCCAGATCCTGACCACAGCCGTTCAGGAATGCAGCCTGTTCAGCGTCAGCGTAAACAGTAACGCATGCTTCCAGCGGCTTGCCGATGGTCTTAGCAGTACGCGCACCCTCGAGCGCCTTGTTTACATCATCGCGGAATGCTGTCAGCTTGTCCCACTTAGCACGATCCTCATCGCTGAAGGACAAAGCCTCGTCAGCCTGCGGCATCTCGTTATATGCTACGTTGCGAGCATCATCCTCAGCAGCGTGCGGCATAGCCTGCCAGATTTCGTCTGCGGTAAAGCACAGAATCGGAGACAGCATGCGAACCAGCGCACTCAGGATACGATAGATCGTAGTCTGTGCAGAGCGGCGGCTCAGACCATCGGTCTCATCACAGTACAGACGATCCTTGATCACATCGAGGTAGAAGTTGGACATATCAACAACACAGAAATTATGAATTGCATGGAATACGGTGTGGAATTCGTAGCTATCATATCCCTCACGAACCTTTGCAGCAAGGTCGTTCAGCTTCATCAGTGCCCACTTATCCAGCTCCGGCATATCTGCGTATGCAACAGCGTTGGTCTTAGGATCAAAGTCAAACAGATTGCCTAGAATGTAGCGAGCCGTGTTACGGATCTTGAGGTAGTTCTGCGACAGATGCTTGAGCATGTCCTTGGAAATACGCATATCCTGACGATAGTCAGAAGAAGCAACCCACAGACGCATTACGTCTGCGCCATACTGCTTGAGGATATCCTCCGGAGCAATACCATTGCCCAGAGATTTGGACATCTTCTGGCGCTCCTCATCAACAATCATACCGTGGGTGATAACCGTCTTGTACGGAGCCTTGCCCTGCGTAGCAATAGAAGTCAGCATCGAGGACTGGAACCAGCCGCGATACTGGTCATTGCCTTCCAGATATACGTCAACCGGGGTCTTCTGACCTTCGCGATTCTCGATAACAGCACGCCAGGAGGAACCGGAATCAAACCATACATCCATGGTGTCGGTTTCCTTGTCGAACTCGCTGCAGCCGCACTCACACTTGGTGCCTGCCGGCAGAATCTCAGCAGCCGTCATGTCGAACCATGCGTTGGAGCCCTTTTCACGGAACAGATCAGCAACGGTCTTAATCGTCTGCTCATTTACCAGCGGCTTGCCGCACTTCTTGCAGGTGAAGATCGGAATCGGAACACCCCAGACACGCTGACGGGAAATACACCAGTCGGAACGCTCACGGATCATGGAGGTCATGCGCTCCTGACCCCAGCCGGGAATCCACTTGATGTCCTCACAAGCCTTGACTGCGTCATCCTTGAGCGCATCAACAGAGCAGAACCACTGCTCGGTGGTACGGAAGATGATCGGGTTTTTGCAGCGCCAGCAATGCGGATAGCTGTGCACGATGTCCTCGGTTGCGAGAAGTGCGCCGCAGTCATCCAGATCCTTGAGGATAACCTCGTTGGAATCGTCAACGAACATACCCTCGTACTTGCCGGATTCGGCGGTGTGACGGCCCTTGCCGTCAACCGGAACGATAATCGGGATGTTGTACCTCTGGCAAACGATAAAGTCATCAGCACCAAAGCCCGGAGCGGTATGAACACAGCCGGTACCGGCATCGAGCGTTACATGGTCACCGGTGATAACCAGAGAATCACGGTCGAACAGCGGGTGCTTGGTCTTGATCAGCTCCAGATCAGAGCCGAGAACGGTTGCGAGAACTTCCCAGCTGTCAATGCCGGCAGTCTTCATAACAGAAGCAACCAGTTCCTTAGCCAGAACATAAATCTCGCCGTTCGGAACCTTAACGAAATCGTACTCGAAGTTCGGGTTCAGAGAAATTGCAAGGTTGCCCGGAATGGTCCAGGTAGTGGTGGTCCAAATTACGAAATATACATTCTCCTTGGTACCAAGCAGCTTGGTGATAACACCCTTGTCATCGGTTACAGCGAACTTTACAAAGATAGACTTACACGGAACATCCTTGTACTCAATCTCTGCCTCAGCCAGTGCGGTCTCGTCGTGCGGGCACCAGTAAACCGGCTTCTGACCCTTGTAGATGTAACCCTTCTTAGCCATCTCGCCGAAAATCTCAATCTGAGCAGCCTCGTAATCGTGGGTCAGGGTCAGGTACGGACGATCCCAGTCGCCGATAACGCCCAAACGCTTAAACTGGGTACGCTGGGTATTGACATGATTGTGTGCGAACTCTTCACACTTGGAGCGGAACTCCGCAGTGGAAACCTTGCTGCGATCCATGCCGTAAGCCTTGATTGCCTGACGCTCAATCGGAAGGCCATGGGTATCCCAGCCCGGAATGTACGGAGCCTGATAACCCATCATATTGCGCGAACGCAGAATAAAATCCTTGAGGATCTTATTCAGTGCATGACCCATATGCAGATTGCCGTTTGCATACGGAGGGCCGTCGTGCAGAACGAAAAGCGGCTTGCCTTCGTTCTTCTTCATCAGTTCATGGTAGAGGTCGTTCTTCTCCCAGTTTTCCAGAAAACCCGGCTCGCGCTTCGGCAGACCGGCACGCATCGGGAATTCGGTTTTGGGCAAATTGATCGTATTGTTGTAATCCTGCTGCATTGTGCAGTATTCAGTCCTTTCGCTTATTTACTTAACGTCCTTCGGGTCGTATTCAGTGCCGAACTGCAGTTCGCCGAAGTCGAATTTACGCGTTGCATCTTCCACTGGTGCATCGCCCTTCCCAGTCGCATTTGTGTTCTTTGCATCTTCAGTCTGCTGTACCGGAGCGAGGTTTTCGCCCTTCGCCAACTCTGCCAATGCTCTTGCCTGCGACTGATACAGCTTTGCTACATGAGCGATAAACTCAGCAGTGTTCTTGCGGGCAGTCTCCAGTTTCTGTTCCTCGGTGTTGATTTCCGCCTGGGTGTCTTTCACCTTGTTGGCGGTTTCATCCTTCGCAGAAGCAATGATCTCCTCTGCTTCCTTCTTCGCCTTGTCAATTGTCTCCTGTGCAATCGACTGTGCGGTCAGCAAGGTACGGTGCATTCCTTCTTCAACACCGCGGTACTCTTCAATTTTATCGACCAGCACCTTCATTTTTGCCTTCATAGCAGCGTTTTCCTTCTGCATCGCTGCAAATTCCTCTGCAACACGCTCGAGAAAAGTATCGACAGACTTCATGTCATATCCGCCGAAAACCGCTTTTTCAAAGCCGATTTCTTGTATTTCCTGCACCGTCATATGTTTTTCCTCCGTCTTTATATCATTTGCCGTACTGACACGGAAAAATGGTCGGGCTGCGCCCGACCAAAATCAGCGCCGTTTGTCCGGCAGGCTTAAAGCATATATACCATTTGTTCTAAAACAATCAGAACAAAAAAAGCCAGCATAAACGCAAAATCAAACGGACAATTCCGCAGCGCACTCACGCGGCTCAGCAGACTGCGAAAAGGTTGAATGACCGGCTCGGTAACAAGGCACAGAAACTCGTAGATTTTTGAGTCGCTGCCCTGTACGAACCAGCTCATGATTGCCCGTGCAAAAAACATAAACTGCAGAATGCGCAATAAGCTGCCTACGAAATATATTACCAAGCTGTTCACGATAGTACTCACGATCTGCGCTTAGAAATACATACCGCTGTTTTCCAGTTCGTCGATCAGATCGCCCATAATATCAACATTGTAGGGTGTGATAATATAGGTGCTGTTTGCAACCTTCTTGATCTTGCCTTCGTTTGCATACGCAACACCGCTGAGGAAATCCACCAGACGGCGGGCAATATCCTTGTTGGTCTGCTCCAGATTCAGGACAACCGTACGCTTGTCCTTGAGATGATCTGCAATCTCCGCAGCCGTCTCAAAGCGATCCGGCTTGACCAGAACCACAGCCAGCTGTGTAGTAGTATTGATGTTTACAACCTTATCGCTGCGATCGTGACGGCGCACCTGAGGCGCGTCCTGTGCATCGCTGTCGTACGAACGGTCATAGGATCTTCTATTGTAAGATGATGGCTCGCTATCCATCGCAGGTTCTTCGTTTCTCTGACGGGGCATCTCGTCTTCGTAGTCGTCCTCCAACTCGCTGCCCTTTACCCAATCAATAAAGCCTTTGATTGAACCCATGCCAAGTTCCTCCTTATGTTTTAAGGCGAAACGATCTGATACGGCCGTTTGCCAAAGATCGCCGTGCCCACGCGAACCATGTTCGCTCCGCACGCAATCGCCGTTTCAAAATCATTCGTCATTCCCATAGACAAATAATCCATATCTACATTATCGTATTTTTTCGTCAAAATGTCAATAAATACTTGACGCATTTCGGTAAAGTAGTTTGAATTTTTTGTTTTTTCATCCGCAACGGGAGGAATTGCCATCAATCCGCGGATATGAAGCGACTTTTTTGCGCTCAATTTTACGATTGCATCGTGCAGTTCTTCGGGCGGAAGACCGCTTTTGGCAGCTTCTCTGCCGATATTTACCTCCAGAAGAATATCCTGACAAACACCGCGTTTCTCGGCTTCCTTGGCGATAGCCTCGCCGAGATGAACCGAGCCGACCGACTGAATCAGCGAAACCTTACCGATCAGGTACTTGACCTTATTGGTCTGCAGCGTGCCGATAAACTGAAGGTCTGCGCCATCGTAGGCGTTCTGTTCATACTTCTCCTGCAGTTCCTGTACGCGATTTTCGCCGCACACACGGATTCCCGCTTCGATAGCCGCCTGCACGCGCTCGGCGTCATTCATTTTGGTCGCAGCCACCAGTGTAATTTCACCGGGATCGCGCCCTGCCTGCACGGCGGCATTGTTTACGCGCTCGATCACAGATTTTACGCGTTCCTGCAGTTCTTTCTTTTCTTGCTCCGTCATGTCTTCACCACCATATTGTTTTGCAGATTTTTACCTTGAACGATAACCTGATCTCGCTCGACCAGCATATCGGAGTTGGTCGCACTTTGTTCGACGACATAATAATCGTCCGCCTCAAACAGCTCGTTGATCATTTTGAATTTCTGTATCGATCCGCTCAGGATGAACACGCCGGGGATCTGCGTGGTCTTTCCGTCGCTGTCTGTTTGTTCCTGCACACGGACGGCACTCTTCGGCACCTTGAGTCCGGTGTAGGTCGCAATGATAATTTCGATCGGCTGTTCGCGCATGGAAACCATTTCACTGCTGAATTCTGTGCCTTCCATCACCAGCAGAGCCGTATCACTGTTACCTTGATGGTTGATGGAATGCACGGTTACTTTGGATTCCATCGAAGCCTGCGTAAAGTTTACTGTCAGCTCCTGACCGACCTGCAGACGCTCGGCCTGCTCAGCCGGAATCTTAGCTGCCAGATACCAGTTGAATCCCTTAACGATCTTGCCGAGCGAATTGCTGTTCTCAGCAGACGGCTGCTGCGCAACGGTCTTGTCAAACTGCTCCACGGTCATCTCATCCAGTGAGGATGGTGTGAGAATGCTCTCGTATCCATCCACTACCTCGGAGAAATATCCGGACGAGGATGCAGTGAGTTCCGTGGTTCGGCCGGTAAGCTGATGCTCGAGCGAGGACTGCTCAGAAACCAAAGCGTCATGTTCGGCAGATACCTCGTTGGTGTCCACATTGCCGGCCTCGCGGCGCAGCGACAGCGTGCGCAGCGAACTTGCGGCAGACGCGACCGAAGAGCCGCTGCCTTCCTTCACCTGCTCGGCCAGTTGCTCGATCGTCAGCGTGATGACCTGATCCAGCTTTGCGATGTTTGAGCTGTCCGATGTGGACTGCAGCGCTGTATCCAGAAGAGAAATACGTTCCTCCAGCGGATCAAGCTGTCGGCTCAGATCCATAGATTCCTGATCAGAATAGATGATCGCCAGCGGTGCGTCCTGCTGTACGCGTTCACCGCTGTACACGATGTGCTTGACCGAGCTGCCCGTAGCATTGTCGATCGGTTCTTCATCGCGGAAGAACCAGCCATCGCTCGTAAAGCTGTCATTAACTGTGACATGCAGAGCCGGTGTGGTCTCCGGTGCAGCCGAAAACGCGTTAGAAAGACGGCCGCCCAGATAAATCACCATCAGCACCGCCGCAATGATAAATACAACGCGATTTCCGCCGTCATTCCGCCGTTTTCGCGGCTTGGATTTTGTGCTTTTTGTCTGTTGTCCCATGTAAAGACCTCGTATATGTTCACTGTTCCGCACGCTCCCCTCTCGGTGCATGGAGATCGACTCTATGCTGCGGGATCAGAGTAGAGATTGCGTGCTTATAGATCATTTGCTGTTTTCCGTCGCTCTCCAAAATCACAACGAAGCTGTCGAATCCGCGGACGATACCGCGCATCTGAAAGCCGTTCGTTAAAAATACGGTGATGTTCTGCGCCTGCTGACGCAGTGCACTGAGCATTCTGTCCTGTAAGTTGATTTCGTTTCGCACAATGATTCCTCCAGTTGAAATTACAATTTATGGTATCATTGTACACCGTGGTTTTGAAGATATTTTGTCGTTTCCTGTAAGACGAAAGGAAGTTCTTCTCCACTATTATAATATATCCAGTGGATGCTGTCATCCCTTTTCAGCCAGGTAAGCTGACGTTTTGCATAATTTCTGCTGCGCCGTTTGAGTAATTCGGCACATTCTTCCAATGTTTGCTCGCCGTTCAGATAGCCGAGCAGCTCTTTGTAGCCGATGGCCTGCGCGGCAGTGCCGGTCAGCAGACCGCGTTCCACCAGCCGTTTCGTCTCCTCCAGCAGACCGTTTTCCAGCATAAGATCCACTCTGCGATTGATGCGGTCATACAGAATTTCACGGTCAGACGGGCAAACACCGATCTTGAGCGCATCATACTTTGGCTCCGGGCGCTTGTTCCTGCGGTTAAATTCGTCGATCGTCATACCGGTCTGCTCATACACCTCAAGAGCACGAATGACGCGCTTGAGATTATTCGGGTGCAGACGTTCCGCTCCGGCCGGATCTACCTTAGCCAGACAGTCATGTACCGCCTGATTGCCCTGCTCAGCCGCCATCCGCTGATATTTCTCACGCACGGTCAGGTCGGTCTCATCGCCAGAGAATACGCTGCACTCGATGAGCGCGTCCATGTACAATCCTGTACCGCCGACAACGATCGGCGTCATGCCGCGCGACAGAATATCCTGCGCAGCAGCGTCTGCCAGTTCGACATACCGTGCCACCGAGAACGCTTCGCCGGGCTCGCACACATCGAACAGATAGTGCGGTACGCCCTGCCGTTCCTTCATATCAGGCTTGGCGGTGCCGATATCCATCTCACGGTAAAGCTGCATGGAATCCGCAGAAATGATCTCAGTATGTAGTTGTTGCGCCAGCGCGACCGATAAGGCGGTTTTGCCGCTGGCAGTCGGTCCGCAGATACAGATCAAACGGTTTTCCATGCTGTTTCCTCGCTTTTTATTGATTTACACGCTTGAACATCTTGTCAAGTTCATATTTGGTCAGACGAACGGTCGTCGGTCTGCCATGCGGGCAGGAACGCACGTTGTCATCGCTCAGTACCCGCTCGCACAGGTCCTGCAGCTCGGTCATCGTGGTCGGTTTGCCTGCCTTGATAGCCGCCTTGCATGCTACCGTATGAATCAAATCGTCCAGACGATCCGGCACGGTGGTACGGCTGTTCATCGCCTTTTCGGCCAATTCACTGATGACGCTCTGCACATCGCCGCTATCCAGATAAGCGGGCACGCTGCGTACGGCAAAGCTGTTCTCGCCAAAGCTGTCGATGGCAAAGCCTGCCTGACGGATGTCCTCGATCTGCGACTGCACAGCGGCGGCTTCCTCGCCGGTCAGCTCTACAATTACAGGCGTGAGAAGCTGCTGCTGTGGCATATCGGTCTCCGCACGCAGCTTGTTGAACAGAATGCGTTCATGCGCGGCATGCTTGTCGATGAGAATCAAGCCGTCCTTGTCCTCAGCAATGATGTACGTCTGAAAGCATTCGCCGATCACACGCACACCGGTATCCAGCGGCTGCAGGATCTGCGGCTTACCCTTGACCTCCGGTGCGCTGACAGACGGCACAACAACCATCGGTTCATCTTCCGGCTCCGGTGCCGGCGTATGCACGGCAGGTGTCGGTTCTGTGACCGTCTCGACCGGCTGTGCCATTCGCGTACGAACTGGTTCCTGCGGTTCCTCCTGCAGTATGCGCGGCGCGGACAGATAACTCGATGTACTGCGCGGACGCTCTGCCTTTGGCGGGATGGACACGAGGAAATCCTCTAAATCCGGTGCTTCCTCGTCGTTCTTTACCGGTGCAATCGGTGTTGGCTTGACACTCGGCGTGACAAACGGCTTAGGGTCTACCGGCTTTGGAATCGCAAACCGCTGCTGCTCATGCGTCAGATTATCTTCACGCGGCTTGGCAGGCGCTTCCTTCTCCTTGTGCTCCAGATGCGGCATATTGTCGTTTGCGGCAAGTGCATTCTTGCAGGCAATATACACGACCTCGAAAATCGGCTTTTCCTGCGAAAATTTGACCTCGGTTTTTGCAGGATGCACGTTGACGTCGACCGCCGACAGCGGCAAATCCAGGAAAAGCGCACCAGACGGATATTTGCCGGTGATGATTGCATTGCGATAGGCCTCTTCCATTGCAGCCTGCATAAGACGGCTCTTGACATAGCGGCCATTGACGAAAAAGTGCTGCATGGAACGGTTGGCACGTCCGGCGTGCGGCTTGACAATGTAGCCGTGCACGGTCATACCGTTGCGCTCGGTCATCGGCACTTCAATCATATTGGCAGTCATTTCCTTGCCGAATACACCGAACACCGGTGCAATCAGCTTGCCCTTGCCGTCCGACGAGAATACCTGCTTGCCGTCGCGAATGAGCGTGAACGCAATTTCCGGATGGGAGAGCGCCGCATGCTGTACTACGCCGAGTATGTAACCCGCCTCGGTGAAGTCCTTTTTGAGAAACTTCATGCGAGCCGGTGTGTTGAAGAACAGGTCGCGCACAACGATTGTTGTGCCTTCCGGACAGCCGGCTTCCTCCTGTGTCTGAATCTCACCGGCTTCCAAATGCAGGTGCAGACCCGCAATCGAACCTGCCTGACGCGTGAACAGATCAATGCGCGTAACCGACGAAATCGCAGCCAGTGCTTCACCGCGGAAGCCCAATGTGCCGATAGCATTCAAATCTTCCTCGGTACGCAGCTTGCTGGTCGCGTGGCGGCGGAAGGCCACCGGTGCATCCTCTGCCGACATGCCGCAGCCGTTATCCGCAATACGCAGATAGGTAATGCCGCCGTTTTCGATCTCCACCGTAATGCGTGTAGAGCCTGCGTCAATCGCATTCTCGACCAGCTCCTTCGCTACAGAGGACGGCCGTTCAACAACCTCTCCTGCCGCGATCAGATCCGCAAGATGCGGAGATAATTCATGAATCACTGCCATTTTTCTTTGTTTTCCTTTCCGGAACAAATCATGGTTGGTCTTTCCTGCCCTGATAAATGATTAAACTAGCTTTTTCAGCTCATACAGTGCGTTGAGCGCCTCGATCGGCGTCATGGTGTCCACCTGCAGTGCACGCAGCCGCTCTGCGACTGCATCGCCGGAGAGCGAATCTATCGTAATCTGCGGAACGTCTTCCGGTTCCTCGGCTACGGCATGCAGCTCGATTTTCGGCATAGTGGATTCCAGATCAGCCAGCACAGCCTTTGCTCGCTTGATGACCGGATTCGGCACACCGGCCAGCTTTGCAACCTCAATGCCATAGCTGTCATCCGCGCCGCCGCGCACGATTTTGCGCAGGAACGTAATGTCATCACCGCGCTTTTTGACCGCGATATTGTAATTCTTGACGCCCTTAACCAAATCTTCAAGCACAGTCAGCTCGTGATAATGCGTTGCAAACAGCGCGCGTGCGCCGATGCGCTTTTTGTCCGCTACATACTCTACAACTGCGCGAGCAATGCTCATGCCGTCATAGGTAGATGTGCCGCGGCCAATCTCATCCAGAATAATCAAGCTGGACTTGGTAGCGTGCCGCAGAATATCCGCGACCTCGCTCATCTCCACCATGAAGGTGGATTGACCGCTCGCCAGATCATCCGACGCGCCGACACGGGTAAACACGCGGTCTGCCACGCCGATATGCGCGGACGAGGCCGGCACATACGAGCCAATCTGCGCCATGATGGTAATCAATGCCACCTGCCGCATATAGGTGGATTTGCCTGCCATATTCGGGCCGGTGATGATAGCAACGCGGTTTTCCTTGCTGTCGAGCAGGGTGTCGTTCGGGATGAACAGACTGTCGGACAGCATTTTCTCAACAACCGGGTGACGGCCGTCCTTGATGTCAATGCGGTCGGAAAAATCCACCACCGGACAAACATAGTTGTTATCACATGCCACATCAGCCAGAGCGCACAGAACGTCAAGCGCTGCGATAGCCTGCGCGGTTTTCTGCACGCGGTGTACCTCGGCGGCAATCTGGTCGCGTACAGAAACGAATACCTCGTACTCGAGAGCGGTCAGGCGTTCCTGCGCACCGAGCACTGTGCTCTCGAGCTGTTTCAGCTCCTCGGTGATATAGCGCTCGCTGTTCGCAAGCGTCTGCTTACGAATATAGTTCTCCGGAACCGCCTCCGCATTGGAGCGGCTGACCTCAATATAATAGCCGAACACACGGTTGTAGCCGATTTTCAGCTTGCTGATGCCGGTACGCTCGCGTTCCGCCTGCTCGATTTCGGCAATTTTACCCTTACCGCCGGACGCAAGGTCGCGCAGACGGTCAATCTCCTCGTTGAAGCCCTTGCGGATCATGCCGCCTTCCCGAAGAAGAATCGGCGGCTCATCCACGATGGCCTGCTCGACCAGCGCGCGAATGTCTTCAAGCAGATCAATCTTGCCGGTCAACTCACGCAGCATAGCCTGTCCGAACAGAGCAGCCTGCGTTTTGATCTCCGGCAGGCAAGAAATTGCCGCCGACAGCGCACGCAGATCACGGCAGTTTGCAGTGCCGTAGGCTACGCGCCCAATCAGGCGCTCCATATCGAACACCCGCTTGAGTGCGTCCGTCAATGCCGTGCGGGCAATTATATCGTCACACAATGCACCTACCGCCTGCTGACGGCGTGCAATATGCAGCGGATTATACAGCGGTTTTTCAATCCACTGACGAATCAGGCGCGAACCCATTGCCGTGCGCGTGTGGTCGAGTACCCACAGCAGCGTGCCCTTCTTCTCCTTGGTGCGCATGGTCTCGCAAAGCTCGAGATTGCGACGTGCGATCAGGTCAAGCTCCATATACTGGCCTTGATGGTACACCTGCAGCTGATTCAGACTGGAAAGGCTGGCCTTCTGCGTCTGCTCGAGGTAATCCAACAGACCGCCGAGGCACTGCACAGTGCACGGCAGGTCGGTCAGACCGGCAGCGTCAAAGTCCTGTACCTTGAAGTGCTCCTGAATGCGTTCCGCACTGCGCTGTGCCTCAAAGCACTCCTCCGGCATCGGCTCGATGAGCGCCTCCAGACGTTCCTTCAGAAAGGACTGAAGGCTGCCTGCCGAAATGGCTCCGCCGCCGACCAGCACCTCACGCGGCGCAAAGCGTCCGAACTCGCTGGTGATGTCATTCCAGTTATCCGAGCCGGTCGCGTACACCGAACCTGTCGTAATATCAGCAAAGCATACGCCGACGGAACCACCGGCTGCATATACGCAGCCGAGAAAGTTGTTCCGGTTTTCATCCAGCATGGAGGCTTCCACGACCGTACCCGGTGTCACGCGTCGGATGATCTCGCGCTTGACCAGACCTTTTGCCTTTTTCGGGTCCTCCATCTGCTCACAGATCGCAATTTTGTAACCTTTCTGCACTAGCTTGGCAATATAGCCTTCCGCGCTGTGATACGGCACGCCGCACATCGGTGCACGTTCTCCCTGACCGCAGTCGCGGCCGGTCAGCGTCAGCTCCAGCTCGCGGGAGACCAGCTTGGCATCGTCAAAGAACATTTCGTAAAAATCGCCCAGACGGTAAAACAGAATGTAATCTTTATTTTTGTTTTTAATCTCAAAATACTGCTGCATCATGGGCGTCAGTTCAGCCATGTTCTTACCTCTTTCTTATAATTTGTGTGCAAACAGACAGCGAAGCGAGGTTTTCTCGATCTCTGCCTCGATAAATTCACCGATCTTGATATCGTCACCGCGCACGCAGACAAGCAGGTTGCCCTCGGTACGCGCAGTGAACGGATACTCCGATCCCTTGGCATTGCCGTCCACGAGCAGCCGCAGCTTCCTGCCCTGATAAGCTGCCTGCTTTTCAGCAACAATTTCATCCTGCGCTTTAAGCAGACGCTCGAATCGGCGCTGCTTATCCTGCGGCGTAGCGTTATCCTCATAGGAGGCTGCGGGCGTGCCCGTGCGAGGCGAATACAGGAAGGTAAACAGCAGGTCAAACCGGGTATCCTGCACCAGCTTCAGGGTCTGCTCGAAATCCTCGTCCGTTTCGCCCGGGAAACCGACGATAATATCGCTTGACAGCGTAATATCCGGCATTTTCGACCGTGCATCCGCAATCAGCGACTTGTAATGCTCTGCCGTGTAGCGGCGGTTCATGCGCCGCAGGATTTCGTTGCTGCCAGACTGGAACGGCAGATGCAGCTGCTTTGCAACCTTATCGCACTCTGCCATAGCAGAGAACAGCTTGGGGGACGCGTCCTTCGGGTGGCTTGTCATAAAGCGCAGCCAGAAATCGCCGGGCACGGCGTTGAGACGGCGCAGAAGATCGGCAAAATCCGCGTCAATGCCGAGATCCTTGCCATAGGAGTTGACGTTCTGGCCGAGCAGCGTAATCTCCTTGTACCCTGCCGCGACCAGCTCACGCAGTTCTTTCTCGATCTCCTCCGGTCGGCGGCTGCGCTCTCTGCCGCGCACATACGGCACGATGCAGTAGGTGCAGAAATTGTTGCAGCCGTACATGATGGACAGCCACGCCTTTGCGCCCTTGGCACGCAGCACCGGCAGACCTTCGGCGATATCGTCCTCGCCGCCGATGTCGAACACGCGCTTTTTCTCGGTCAGCACGCGGTACAGCAGCGACGGAAATCGCCAGAGCGCATGCGTGCCGAACAGGAGATTTACCTGCGGATAGCTTTTCTTAATCTTCTCGACGTTTTTCTCCTGCTGGGCCATGCAGCCGCACATTGCAATAACAATGCCCGGGCGCTCCTTTTTCAGATGGCGGAGTGCGCCGACGTTGCCGAACGCACGATCCTCGGCATGCTCACGCACAGCACAGGTGTTGAACAGGATAAAATCTGCCTCGTCGGGCGTATCGGTCATTTCGTAGCCCATTTCGGACAGCATGCCGCGGATACGCTCGGTATCCGCCTCGTTCTGCTGGCAGCCGAACGTATGCGTATAGGCTTTTGGGCGCTTGTCCCCCAATAGGCGGGCTACTGCGTCAATATAGGTAAACTGCGATTGCAGCTGTTCTTCGGAAACATTCTGGGTTGCCATGAAACTCTCCTTTTATCGAAATGGAGTGCCGTCAGAAGTAAACACGTTCATGCGGTGGTACGCGCTGAACGGAATTTCGTACTGCGGCAGATACTGCCGGATGGCACGGGTCAGATATTCCGGACTCATGTTGTTATTGCCGGCAGCGGTGGTGACAACAGCGGTCACCTCATCAGGGCCATCGGTAACGGTCAGATCGCGCATCAGCTCACGCATATTGACCGTCTTTTCGCCGCGCTTGGAGCGCTTGACGATCTCGACCATGGGGCGGCGGAACAGATTGCGCACATCGTCGGCAAAGCCCTTGGGCGTACCATCCTCAAAACCCCATGTGATGCGGTACTGCGACCATTCGATCGAACCGACCTTCATGCCGCCGTCGGCAAGCGGGTAAATCTCGATTGCACGCAGGCCCTCGGGAAATACATCATTGAGCGCTTCCACCGCATTTTCCGGCACGGCTTCTGCCGTGATATTGAAATCCAGAAATTCGCACTCGCCGGAGTAGCCGGTCGAGAGCGGCAGCGCCACCGAAACGTAGGCGTGCTGATTGAAACCCTCGGTGAACCACAGCGGCATCTGGCAGCGTGCCATCGAACGCTGCATAGCGTGCATCAGATCAAGGTGAGAGATATACTTGGCTCTTCCTTCTTTGACAAATTTCATTCGAGCCTTAAACATGGCACTTGCCTCCCTTCAGCAGAGCGCTTGCGCCGCAGCCGGCACACTGGTGCATACAGTCCGGCGTGATAGCCGCTTCGCGGGAACGTTCCCACTCACGCTTGAGGTGCTCTTTGCGCGTGCCGCAGCCGATGTGATCCCACGGGAACACCTCGTCCATCGGACGCTGACGGGATGCGTAGAACTCTGGATCGAGTCCGCAGTCGCGGAACGCCTGCATCCACTTGTCAAAGTCGAAGCACTGATCCCAGCCGTCCATCTTGCAGCCGCGCTGCCACGCCAGCAGAATCGCCTTGCCCTGACGGCGGTCGCCGCGTGCAATAACGCCCTCGAGCACCGAGGTCTCGGCATCATGCCAGTTGTAGGTGACATTCTTGGTTTTCATGACCACCTTGAGGTGCGCCTGCTTCTCGCGGAACTGCTCGAGCGTGTCCTGCGCGTCCCACTGGAACGGGGTCTGTGGCTTGGGCACAAAGCACGAAGCCGACGCTGTGATACGCACGCCGCGCGCACGATTGGGCGTGTTCTCACGCCAGCAATAGGCGACCTTTTTGCAAATGTCGGAAATGCCGTCCAGATCCTCGTAGGTCTCGGTCGGCAGACCCATCATAAAGTACAGCTTGACGTTGTTCCAGCCGCCCTGAAAGGCGATCTCGCAGGCGTGGAGTACATCTTCCTCGCGGATATTCTTGTTGATCACGTCGCGCAGGCGCTGTGTGCCTGCCTCACATGCGAACGTCAGGCCGCTTTTGCGGGTTTTCTGTACGCGCTCCATCAGTTCAGCGGAAAAGCTGTCCGCACGAAGAGAAGGCAGCGACAGGCTGATATGCCGCGGCTCACAATAGTCGAGCATACACTCGGTCAGACCGGACAACTCACCGTAGTCACTGGTAGACAGCGAGGACAGAGAGATTTCCTCGTAACCGGAGTTCTTGAGCACCGCCTGCGCCTGCTTGAGCAGCACTTCCTTGGACTTGGTGCGCAGCGGACGATAAGTGTGGCCGGCCTGACAGAACCGGCAGCCGCGCGGACAGCCGCGGAATAGCTCGATCATCGCACGGTCGAACACAATATCCGTCGAGGGCACAACGAAGGACTCCGGATAGTACATGGTATCCAGATCCTTGACGATGCGCTTCTGCACGAGTGCGGGTGCGCCGTGTGTCGGCGTAACGCGCTCAATCGTGCCGTCCTCGTGGTACTTGACCTCGTACAGCGAAGGTACATACATGCCCTCGATCTGTGCTGCCGCAATCAGGAATTCCTGCTTAGACCAGCCTTCGCGCTTGGCCTTGCGGTACAGATCGGTAAATTCCAGCATGATCTCCTCGCCGTCGCCGATCATGAACAGGTCAACGAAGTCAGCCAGCGGCTCCGGATTGTAGGCACACGGACCGCCGCAGGCTACAATATGCTTGAGTTCGGTGCGGTCCTTTGCCAGCACCGGAATACCGCCGAGATCCAGCATATTCAGAATGTTGGAAAACGACAGCTCGTACTGCAGCGTAAAAGCGATAATATCAAAGTCCGACAACGGGTCACCGCTCTCCAGACCGTACAGCGGCAGCCCTGCCTCACGCATTTCGGCCTCCATGTCAATCCATGGCGCGCAGACGCGTTCGCACCAGATGCCCTTCTGATCGTTGAGCAGACCGTACAGGATACGCGAACCGAGGTGAGACATGGCAACCTCATAGGTATCCGGAAAACAGAACGCAAATCGCAGATCGATGTTCTTTTTATCTTTCATCACCGAGCCCCATTCACCACCGACGTAGCGTGCCGGCTTCTGTACACGGGACAAAATGGCTTCCATCTTTTTATGCAAGACGTATTCCTCCATTTTCATTCATACAGATTATTGTATCATATCCTTCTGAAAAAAACCATACCGTTTTTGACCGTTTTCGCGCAGAAAGTACACGAAACAAAAAAATAAACGCGAAGAAAGCTTTTACACTTCCTTCGCGTTTTGCTTATTCCTCCGGAATTTCCGGCTTGCTGCCGAGCAGTCGAGTCGTATTGAACACGGTCAGCACCGTGAGTACAGCATCGACGATAACTGCCATCCACATCTGCGCCAGACCGATCAGCGCCAGTACAGCAAGCACCAGCTTGATGGCGGCCAGCAGTGTCAGATTCTGCATTGCCACTCCGTGTGTACTCTTGCAGACCTGAACAGCTTCGCCGAGACCGCTCAGATCATTTGCGGTAATCAGTACATTCGCCGCATCCGCTGAATAGCGGGAGCCGCGCGTGCCCATTGCCACACCGACATCAGCCATCTTGAGCTGCTCGATATCGCTTACGCCGTCGCCGACATAGGCGGTCGTACCGTCTGTCGGAATCGTGCGCATCATAAAGTCCAGCTTCGCCTGCTTTTCCTCGGGCATCAAGCTGCAGTGAACGGTATCGATACCGGCGGCATTTGCAATTCGCTGGGTTGGTGTCTCAGCGTCACCGGTGATAAGTACAGTACGCTCAACGCCCTGATCCTTGATCTTCTTGATCGCGTCAGCAGCAGACGGACGAACCGTATCCTCCAATTCAATCACGCCGATGTGCTCTCCTTCACAGGCGATGTAAACAACCGTGCCGTCGATATCCGGCAAACCCTTGACACCGCGGGAGACCATCAGCTTTCGGTTGCCTACCAGCAGAACATGATCACCGATACGAGCGCGCACGCCGCGGCCCGGAAATTCCTCGAATTCCTCGATCTTCGGCAGCTTTTCCCGGCATGCACTTACGATTGCGCGTGCAACCGGATGCTGTGAAAGCTGCTCGGCTGCTGCGGCAAGTGCCAGACAGTTCTTTTCGGAGAACTCCTGCGTAGGATAAATCTTTTTAATCTGCAGATTGCCGGTGGTCACTGTGCCGGTCTTGTTGAATACGACCAGACGCAGGTCTGCAGTCCGTTCCATCGCTTCGCTGCCCTTCATGTGAACGCCTTCGCTCTCAAGTCGGCCGCCGCCGCATACAAAAGCAAGCGGTACAGCCAACGCCAGTGCGGTCGGACAGCAGGCGATGAGAAGCGTCAGTCCGCGATATACCCAGCCGGTCATATCCGAACCGGGCATGAACAGCGGCGGAAGTGCGGCTGCCAGTACGGCAATGACGATCACAACCGGAACCAGGCGCTTGGCATTACGCTGCGCACTGTTTTCCAACGCTGCCTTGTGTTCGGCAGCTGCATTCTGTACTCGGCGAATCTGACGAACCGCGCAGTCCTCGTAGCGCGAGATCACACGAATCAGCATCAGAGAGCCGTTATACCGACTGCCTGCCAGCACACGCGTATTCTTATCAACTGCCATCGGCACGTTTTCACCGGTAAGCACGCTGTCATCCACCGTGCCGTCTCCGCGAAGCACAACACCGTCAATCGGTACGCGCTCACCCGAGTGCACCAGAACCAGCTCACCTAGACGGATATCTGCCAGCGGAACCTGACGCTGTTCGCCCTTCATGTTGACGACCGTTGCCTTTTCCGGCATGAAATCATGCTGCTGCGGCAACGCCTGATAGGTGGATGCCAGAACGATATCACCTGCAATTTTGCCAATCTCGAACAGGATGAGCACAACCGTTGCTTCTGCACGGCTGCCGAGCGCGAATGCGCCGATAGACGCTATTAGCACGAGCAGATATTCATCGAAAAACGAGCCGTGTGTCAGATTGGTCAGCACACGCGCTGCAATCGGCAGCGCTGTGATCAAAAACGCCAGCAGGCAGAGCGGCAATGCCGCGCTCGAATCTCCCATTGCGATTCCGGCCACAAGAACGATTGCCGCGGCAGCCAGCCGTGCGCCTATACTCTGCATATCCAGCCGTGTCATCGGCTGATAGGTCACTTCAGCGCCTTCCTGTATACGGCGTGCATTTTCTCGCCGCAGACGGGTCTGCTCACGCCGACGCATTTTCGCCCGGTACTGTGCCTTCTGCACGAAATTCATACCGGTGGTATCGTCCGCGTCCTCCGGAGCTTCGATTACCGGCGGTTCCGGCTTCTTTTCCTCCGGCTTTTTTTCATCCTTTGGTTTAGGCTTCTCCTTAGGTGCGGATTTTGCCTGTTCCTTTTTCTCCGCCTTGTCCTTTTCATGGTTTTTAAGTTTTTCTTTTAGCTTCTGCAGCCTGTCCGGCTTTTCCTCTATGATAGGCTCGAATTCCGCTTCCTCTGATTGTTCTTCCTCAGGAAGCTCGTCCTCTATACCTTCGTCGTCAAATTCCGGTTCGTCCCAGTCGCCCTCGTCTTCGGTCTCATCCGGCGAATCTTCTTCTTCGTCAAATTCGTCTTCCGCATCTTCCGGCGATTCCTCAGCTGCGTCTGATTCCTCCGAGGGCTTTGCAGCCTCAGCTGCCGCCGCTTCCTCTGGCGGCGTTTCCGCCTTTGGAGATTCGCTTTCACTTTGGTGCGATGTATCAGCTTCCGGTTCAGTTTCCGGCTGCTCCGCATTCTTGTCCGGCGGCTCAGGCTCGCCGGGCGGCGCTGATTCTTCTTTTTCAGGCGGTTTTTTGTTCTCTTCGGGTTTAGGCTTTTCCGGAGCGGCAAACAGCTGCGCTACTGCCGAATTTTCCAGATCCGCTAAAATCGAATCGACCTGTGCTAAAATATCTTCCGCCGTTGTCTGGTCCTTCTTCTGTTCCGAATCAGGGCGGTTATTTTCGCTCATTCCGTTTATCCCTCCTGCACGTGCGCGATTCCCTGTGCCAAAATGGTCTGAATATGATCATCGCACAGCGCATAGTATACTGTTTTTCCGGTTTTTCGACTCTTGACCAACCGCGCCTGTTTCAAAAAACGAAGCTGATGCGATATTGCGGACTGGCTCATGTTCAGCAGCGACGCAATATCACAGACACACAGCTCCGCGGACACAAGCGCCGCCAGTATCCGCAAGCGGGTCTTGTCGGAAAACGCTTTGAAAAAATCTGATGCGGCTGTAGTGATCTCCTCTGCCGGCATTGCGCTGCGCGCTGCCATAACTGCGTCCGTATGGACGATATGCTCCTCGCAGCACTCCAGTTCTGCGTCTGTATGCTTTGCCGACAATTTGATCCCTCCCGCAATATGTGCATATCTATTCAACTTATGATAACATTCCAGTCCACTTCTGTCAAGAATCGAGTCGAACACAAATGACAATTTTGCGTGCAAAAAAGTCCTGCAGGCCGGATATGGTCTGCAGGACTTGAACGTAATTTTTACTTTTCGGGCTGTTCGCGCTTCGGATCGGTCATAACTTCCTTGAATGAGGTTGCCAGACCCGCAAGGCTCTGAATCTCGCTCGGGATAATGATCTTAGTTGCCTTGCCGTCAGCGGCGCTGCTGAATGCCTCGAGGGATTTCAGCTTGATAACCTGCTCCGTCGGTGCCGCTTCATTCAGCAGATTGATGGAGTCTGCCAGTGCCTTCTGCACGGTAAGCAGCGCTTCCGCTTCACCTTCGGCCTCCTTGATCTTGGCAAGGCGATTTGCCTCTGCAGCAAGAACAGTTGCTTCCTTTTCGCCTTCAGCCACCAGAATCGCGGACTGCTTTTTACCTTCCGCTACCAGAATGGACTCACGGCGTTCGCGCTCGGCCTTCATCTGCTTCTCCATAGATTCCTGAATAGCAGCCGGCGGAATGATGTTCTTCAGCTCCACACGATTTACCTTAATGCCCCAGTCATCGGTCGCTTCATCGAGGATGGAGCGCATTTTGGTGTTGATGATATCGCGGCTGGTCAGCGTCTGGTCAAGTTCGAGATCACCGATGATGTTTCGCAGTGTGGTTGCAGTCAGATTTTCAATTGCCGCCATTGGGCTTTCGATACCGTATGCAAACAGCTTCGGGTCGGTGATCTGGAAGTACACGACCGTGTCGATCTGCATGGTTACGTTATCCTTGGTGATAACCGGCTGCGGCGGAAAATCGACTACCTGCTCCTTGAGGGTCACCTTGCGGGCAATGCGCTCAAACAGAGGCACCTTGAAATGCAGGCCGGTGCTCCATGTGTCACGGTAGGTACCGAGACGCTCGATAACATACGCCTTCGCCTGCGGCACGATCACGATATTGCTTGCAATGAACGCGATGAGCAGAACAATCAGCACAATCCAGATGATGGGTACAATAATATAATCCATGATAACGCTCCTTTACAGTTGGTTCGGTTTTACAATCGCCTTGACGCCGCGGATCTCCACAACCGTGACTCTTGTCCCGATTGCAATTTGCGCGTCAGTCATACTGCGGGCTGTCCAGATCTTTCCGTTGATTTTTACCGCACCGGTCTCCAGAACATTGTCAATCGGTTCGGTAACAACGGCCGTCTGTCCGATGATACGATCTGAGTTGGTCGCCTGCTGCCGGCTGCCGAGAAAACGGCGGCAGAGCGGACGCACCAGTACAAGCAGCAGCGCGGAGAACACGATGAACACAATCCACTGCCCCATCAGTCCGACCGAAAGGCTGGCTGCAATGAGTGCCGCGACACCGCCGGCAGCGAACCAGATGCCGCACAATGTAAGTGTAAACGCCTCTACCGCTACACTGATGATAATGACAGCCAGCCAGATATACAGGCTGTCAATTCCAAACATCATAAACTATCCCCTCCTTTGGCAACAGTATAGCATGTGCATGCGAAAAAGTACAGTAAAACCCGATCAAATTTCCGGCTAATCTTTGCATATTGCACAAAATGTCGAATAAAACAAAATCCGCTCGAACCGTGCAGTACAGTTCGAGCGGGAAATCTTCAAAAAATCAGCGGGTCATGCAGCGCGAGACGTATCAGCCAAATTGCGATATCCAGCACGATAGCGCTCCACAGCAGCATGCGCTCGAGGTTTTTGGAGCCGAAAAGTGGCTTTTTGCCAAACAGCGCGTACAAAACGACCGGCGGCAGCACGAAAACCATCGGGTGAAACCGCAATGCTGTACGAAAGTCCAGTCGGAGCAGAGCGGCAAGTGCGCGGCTCAGTCCGCAGCCGGGACACGGCACGCCGATCAAGTATTTGATCGGACAGTTCCAGCCGAACAGCAGCGCCGAGGCGTATGCCAGCGCACCCAGTATCAGCAGCACGAGCAGGCCGTTCAGACCGCGCCGAAAGCGCTCCGGCATCAGCCCTTGTAGGTCTCGCGGAACTCAAGGAACTCGTCATAGGTGCATTCCTTGTCCAGAACGCCCTTTTCACGAATTTCGATAATACGGGTCGCAATGGTCTGCACGAACTCGTGGTCGTGGGAAGCAAACAGCACGGTGCCCTTGAAATCACGAACGCCGTTGTTGACTGCGGTGATGGATTCCAGATCAAGGTGGTTGGTCGGCTGGTCGATGACGAGCACGTTCGAGCCGAACAGCATCATGCGCGCCAGCATCAGGCGAACCTTCTCACCGCCGGACAGTACGCGAACCGGCTTATAAACATCGTCGCCGGAGAACAGCATACGGCCGAGGAAGCCGCGCAGCGTGGATTCCAGCGTATCCGTGCGGGAATACGGTGCGATCCAGTCGAGCATGTTTTCCTCGTGGCCCTCGAAGAACTCGTTGTTGTCCTTCGGGAAATAGCTCTGCGAGGTGGTAACGCCCCACTTGAAGCTGCCCTCATCCGGTTTCATCTCACCCATAAGAATCTGGAACAGCGTGGTCATAGCCAGCTCGTTATCCGAGATAAACGCGATCTTGTCGCCGCGGCGCACGATAAAGGATACGTTGTCGAGCACCTTCTCACCGTCGATGGTCTTGGAGATGCCGCGCACCTCGAGAATGTCCTTGCCTGCCTCACGGTCCGCGTCAAACGCTACCCACGGGTAACGGCGGGACGAAGCCGGCATTTCCTCGACAGACAGCTTGTCGATCAGCTTGCGGCGGCTGGTCGCCTGACGGGACTTGGACTTGTTTGCCGCAAAACGCTGAATGAAGTTCTGCAGTTCCTTGATCTTTTCCTCGTTCTTGCGGTTCTGATCCTTGATCATGCGCTGAACCAGCTGAGAGGACTCATACCAGAACTCGTAGTTGCCGACATACAGCTTGATCTTGCCGTAATCGATATCAACGATATGGGTACATACATTGTTCAGGAAGTGACGGTCATGCGATACAACGAGGACGGTACCCTCAAAATCGGCAAGGAAGTCCTCCAGCCAGCGGACTGCCTGAATATCCAGATGGTTGGTAGGCTCGTCCAGCAGCAGAATATCCGGCTTGCCGAACAGCGCACGCGCCAGCAGCACCTTGACCTTCTCGACGTCACCGAGGTTCTTCATCTCGGTGTACAGGATGGCATCTGCATCCAGACCCAGACCGTTCAGCAGCTGGCTGGCCTCGGTCTCGGCGTCCCAACCGCCCATTTCAGCAAACTCGGACTCCAGCTCGGCAGCCCTGTTGCCGTCCTCCTCGGTGAACGGGTCCTTCATGTAGAGCGCATCCTTTTCGTGCATGACCTCAAGCAGACGCTCGTTGCCGCCGAGAACCGTGTTGAGAACAGTCTCCTCGTTGAAGGCAAAGTGGTCCTGCTTGAGTACGCTCATACGGGTCTTGGGCGCAATCGAAACCGTGCCGGTGGACGGGTCCAAATCGCCGGACAGAATGCGCAGGAAGGTAGACTTGCCTGCACCGTTTGCACCGATAACACCGTAGCAGTTGCCCTGGGTAAATTTCAGGTTTACATCTTTGAACAGCGGCTCGCCGCTGAAGTTTAAGCTAAGATCGCTGATAGTGATCATGTAAGAGATTCCTCCCGCATTATTTTTCAATTAGAATCAGTATACCACATAAACCGCTGTTTTCACAGATAATTTACAGATGCAGCCGTATTTTTGTTCATGTTGTCTTGAAACGACACCCAGAATGCTATATACTATATTTATAAATATCAATCCCTATTTGTTTCAGGAGGTTTTTCCCTATGTCTAACCTGATGGAAGTTATCAAGTCTCGCCGCTCTACGCGCGCGTTCAAGTCCGAGCTGCCGCCGAAGGATCAGATCATGCAGATTGTTGAAGCTGCTGAATGGGCGCCTTCCGGCATGGGCAAGTACCTGTGGCACTTTACCGTGATTTACAATGCAGAGAAGTCGCTCAAGCTGGCCCGTGCCGTTGCTGAGGCAGACAATCGCGGTCCGGAGTACAATTTCTACGGTGCACCAGTCAACATTATCATTTCCTACAAGCGGGATGAGCACCACGCTCTGGTAGACGGCGCTGCTGCGATGGAGAATCTGCTGCTGATGGCTACCGAGCTTGGCCTCGGCTCCTGCTGGATCAACCAGCTGCGCGAGACCTGCGATGTACCCGAGGTTCGTGCACTGCTGACCGAGTACGGCGTACCGGAGGACCACATTGTTGTCTGCTCCGCAGCCATCGGCTACATCGAGAAGGAAACGCCGGCAAAGCCGCGTCATGAGGGCTTAGTTTCGATTACCGAATAATGGAAAATTGAGAATTGAGAATGGAAAATGCCGCTATTCTTGCGTGCATTAAATCATTCGGCTGTGCCGAATACCTTAATTTTCAATTCATTAGCGACGAAAGGAGCTAATATCATGGATGAGAAGATTGCTAAATTAAAAGAGTGGATCGACGGCAGCGACAACATTGTCTTTTTCGGCGGTGCGGGCGTATCGACCGAGAGCGGCATTCCGGATTTCCGCTCGGTGGACGGTCTATACAACCAGCAGTACAAGTACCCGCCGGAGACCATTCTCAGCCACACGTTCTTTTTGAGCGAAACCGAGGAGTTTTATCGCTTCTATCGAGCAAAAATGCTGGCTCTTGATGCAAAGCCGAATGCGGCTCACCTCAAGCTGGCCGAGTGGGAACGCGAGGGCAAGTGTCGTGCCGTTGTAACGCAGAACATCGACGGTCTGCACCAGAAGGCAGGCTCGAAGGAAGTGCTTGAGCTGCACGGCTCGGTGCTGCGAAACTATTGCATGCGCTGCCGCAAGCCATATCCGGTTGAGGATATCGCCAAGGGCACCGGTATTCCGCGATGCTCCTGCGGCGGCATTATCAAGCCGGATGTCGTGCTGTACGAGGAGGGACTCGACAGCTACACGATCAACAAGAGCGTAGACTACATCTCCAAGGCCGATATTCTGATCATCGGCGGCACATCGCTGGCTGTGTATCCGGCCGCTGGTCTGATCGACTATTACCGCGGCAATAAGCTGGTTTTGGTCAATAAGTCCCCTACTCCTGCGGATCGCCGTGCTGATCTGGTCATTCACGCGCCAATCGGCGAGGTTTTCTCGCAGCTGTAAAAATAAATCTCCCTTTTCCGGTTATATAAACTGCAAACCGAAAAGGGGGTATTATGCCGGTTGATAGAATTGCACTCATTTTTGCCATCATCGAGGGATGAAACTGCTGTACAGATAGGAAAAGACCCGCTTTCAGCGGGTCTTTTCTCGTCAAATCGTAAGAGGTAAAATAGGAATACGCGATATTCAGCTTAGTTGAATGCCTGCTCGAGGTCAGCCAGAATATCGTTGATATTCTCGGTGCCAATGGACAGACGGATGGTGCCCTGATGGATACCCTGATCCTCCAGTTCCTCTGCGGTCAGCTGCGAGTGAGTGGTGGTTGCCGGATGGATGACCAGACTCTTAACGTCAGCAACATTTGCCAACAGAGAAAAGATCTGCAGCTTGTCAATGAACTTAAATGCTGCTTCCTTTCCGCCCTTGATATCGAAGGTGAAGATGGATGCGCCGCCGTTCGGGAAGTACTTCTCGTACAGAGCATGATCCGGGTGGTTCGGCAGAGACGGATGGTTTACATGCTCAACCTGCGGGTGATTGGTCAGGAACTCAACGACCTTCTTGGTGTTCTCAACGTGACGTTCGATACGCAGAGACAGAGTCTCGGTGCCCTGCAGCAGCAGGAATGCGTTGAACGGAGAAATGGTAGCACCGGTATCACGCAGCAGGATAGCGCGGATGTAGGTTACGAACGCAGCAGGACCAACAGCATCTGCGAAAGAGATGCCGTGATAGCTCGGGTTCGGCTCAGCGATCGGCGCATACTTGCCGGATGCCTTCCAGTCGAACTTGCCGGAATCAACAATGATGCCGCCGAGGGTCGTGCCGTGGCCGCCGATGAACTTGGTAGCAGAGTGAACAACGATATCAGCGCCGTACTCAATCGGACGGATGAGGTACGGGGTACCGAAAGTGTTGTCGATTACGAGCGGCAGACCGTGCTTGTGCGCAATCTTTGCGATAGCCTCGATATCCGGAATATCGGAATTCGGGTTGCCGAGAGTCTCGATGTAAACCGCCTTAGTATTGTCCTTGATAGCGCCTTCCAGTTCTTCCAGATTGTGTGCATCAACGAAGGTGGTCTCAACGCCGAACTGCGGCAGAGTATGTGCCAGTAGGTTGTAGCTGCCGCCGTAGATGGTCTTCTGTGCTACGATGTGGTCGCCGGCCTGAGCAAGTGCCTGAATGGTGTAGGTAATCGCTGCGGCGCCGGAAGCGGTAGCCAGAGCGGCAACACCGCCCTCGAGTGCTGCAATGCGCTTCTCGAACACATCCTGCGTGGAATTGGTCAGACGACCGTAGATATTGCCTGCGTCAGCCAGACCGAAACGGTCAGCCGCGTGCTGGCTGTCATGGAAAACGTAAGAAGTGGTCTGGTAGATCGGAACTGCACGGGAATCGGTAACCGGATCAGCGGTCTCCTGACCGATGTGCAGCTGCTTGGTTTCAAAGGACCAGTTTTCGGTATTCTTGATAGTTGCCATGATAATAATCTCCTTTTTATATACATGTTTGAAGTGATTGATTCGTTTCGTGTACTAAAAAGAAGGTTCACATTCGCCCAAATCGGAAATTCGAGCGGAGCAGCTTTTCAAAGTAGTATCGCATAACCGCGTCTCCTAAATTCATATTATTTCACTGGGATTGCTATGATTATACTAAACTCCCCCCTCTTCTGTCAACCCTTTCCGACAAACTTTTTTCGTTCCGGCAGATTGCCCAATTTCCGATGGTCCAATCCCTATATTTTCGATAGGTTTTTGGGGGTGTTGTTTTCTGTTCGCCATCCAAATAAAAGAAAACCGCCGCACAGGGATTGTGCAGCGGTTTTGATGATCAATGTTCAGCAGCGAAAAATCAGAACTCGATCTTCTTTGCGATATAAGCAGCAACTTCCTCAATCTTGATGCGCTCCTGCTCCATAGTGTCACGGTCACGAACGGTTACGCAGCCATCCTGCTCGGTCTCGAAATCGACGGTTACGCAGTACGGCGTACCGATCTCGTCCTCACGGCGGTAGCGCTTACCGATAGAGCCTGCATCGTCAAAATCAACAGAGAACTGCTTAGCCAGCTCCTGCCAGATCGGCATAGCCTTGTCGGTCAGCTTCTTGGACAGCGGCAGTACAGCAGCCTTGAACGGTGCCAGAGCCGGATGCAGACGCAGAACGGTACGAACATCGTCCTTGCCGTTCTTGTCCTGACCTACGACTTCCTCGTCGTAAGCGTCGCACAGGAAGGCCAGTGCAACACGGTCAGCACCAAGCGAAGGCTCGATAACATACGGAATATACTTCTCATTTGCTTCCTGATCGAAGTATTCCATCGAAACACCCGAGGTGTTCTGATGCTGGGTCAGGTCGAAATTGGTGCGGTCGGCAATGCCCCACAGCTCGCCCCAGCCAAACGGGAACATAAACTCGATATCGGTGGTAGCGTTGGAGTAGTGAGACAGCTCCTCCGGATCATGGTCGCGCAGACGCAGGTTCTCGTCCTTCATGCCGAGAGACAGCAGGAAGTTGTGGCAGTAATCCTTCCAGTACTTGAACCACTCAAGGTCGGTGCCCGGCTTGCAGAAGAACTCCAGTTCCATCTGCTCAAACTCGCGGGTACGGAAGGTGAAGTTGCCCGGAGTAATCTCGTTGCGGAAGGACTTGCCTACCTGACCAACGCCGAACGGAATCTTCTTACGGGTGGTGCGCTGGATATTCTGGAAGTTTACGAAGATGCCCTGTGCGGTCTCCGGACGCAGATACAGCTCGTTCTTCGCGTTCTCGGTAACGCCCTGGAAGGTCTTGAACATCAGATTGAACTGACGGATGTCGGTCCAGTTGTGCTTGCCGCAGGTCGGGCATGCGATCTCATGCTCATCAATGAATGCCTTCATCTCAGCCTGGCTGAGCGCATCAACACTCTTGCCGAGATCGTAGTTGTTCTCAGCACACCAGTCCTCAATTACCTTGTCGGCACGGAAACGCTCCTTGCACTCCTTGCAGTCCATCAGCGGATCAGAGAAGCCGCCAACATGACCAGAAGCAACCCAGGTCATCGGGTTCATCAGGATCGCGGAGTCAAGACCTACATTGTACTGGCTCTCCTGCACAAATTTCTTGCGCCATGCTGCCTTGACGTTGTTCTTGAACTCAACGCCGAGCGGACCGTAGTCCCAGGTGTTTGCAAGACCGCCGTAAATCTCCGAGCCGGAGTATACGAAGCCGCGGCCCTTGCAGAGCGCTACGATCTTTTCCATTGTTTTTTCGCTGTTTTTCATGTTAAATTCTCCTTTTGGCACAGCTGGCTGCTGCACGCTGTTTTTGCTTTGCACCGGAAAAAGTGCTTGACATGAAATTATTCTACCGTTATAATTAATAATTGTCAAGGGTAGTTTAGCTAATTAAACGAATAGAGTTTGGTTTGATCGGTAAATTGCTTGCGAAAAGCTGACATTCGGGCGATTCGCTCAGTTGGGAGCGGAAGCGGTACAGAAATCAGTCCCCGTTCTTCCCTGTTCAGTTGAGTTTGCTCAAAACGCTTTTCTTGACACATATATTCGGGCTTGTAGCTCAGTTTGGGAGAGCGTTCGGTTCGCATCCGAGAGGTCGAGGGTTCGATCCCCTTCAAGTCCACCATAATGCGAAGATACAAACTTTTTTCATAGTTCGGAATGTTTTCGCATTAACCATCAGAATAGAGCACACCTGATTGCGGGTGTGCTCTTTTTCTTTGCCCTCCTCTCTGTTATAATAAAAATATAGGATTGGAGGAAATATGAATGGCTTCAAGAAAAATTCTGGTCGGTGAAAAATACTTGCACTTTAAGAATAAGCTGTATCAAGTGCTTGCCGTCGCCACGCACACGGAAACCGGCGAACCGTTGGTAATATATCAGGCGCTCTACGGCGACTTCAAAATTTATGCGCGGCCGTATGATATGTTCGCCTCCGAGGTGGATCACAAGAAGTACCCTGATGTTACGCAGCGTTTCCGCTTTGCTCATGTAATCTTTGACGGAGATACGCCGAAGGCAACTGAATAAAAACAGCCCCTCCAGGAGCCGGCATAAAACCAGTTCTCGGAGGGGTTTCGCTTTACTCCTGCATAGCCTCGGCAGGCTTCTTCACAAGGTCCTCACCGTACTGATACCGCGCCCAGACCGCAGCCGACACTGCGATTGCCGGAAGCGTCATACGGGAAGAAGTTGACGGTCACGCAGGCATATATACCGGGGTAAACGTCAGTCGGCAGCAGGTCGGCATGGACGTTGGAAATATGCACGGACTGCGGCTTCTGCTTGCGACCCAGTGCCCCTTGCACTCCCAGGACGAACGGCTCACCGGACGGACGGGTGCCGTCGCCGCCGTAGATAACCGGATAGCGTATCTGCAGACGGTTGCCCTTTCACAGGTTCTTGACGTCGTATCCCACAGAGCGGTCAGCTGCTCGAGCTGCTCCTCCGTCCAGCAGAAGTAAAGACGCTTGCTCGGCTTGATGCCGCAGCTGTGCTTCTCGACTGCAGCCAGATTGGCTACGAAGTTGTTGTTTTACATTGAATCTTCTTCTTTCTTGTGCATTTTATCGTACAACGCCAATACGCCGCTTGAAGATGTCGGTCGCAACGTCGCCAAGATAGTACATCACGCGATGCTCGCCGGACACTCTCGGTGCGCCGATTATGCGCTTGGCTTTGTGCTTGTCGGTAAAGACGGAGTTCCTGATAGGTTCAGGCGTTTATGTTTTACACCTCCTTGTGTGATTTATAATCACGCAGGTGATACACTAATCACAACCAATCGAATGTTTGATATAAAGTAAGGGTGTTTGTTCTGACATTAGGAGAAAGAAGCAAAAGAGAAAATGGTCGAAGTTCCCGACACCTATCTCAAGGGCCGCAAGCCGGAGGATTTCTGCGCTATGCATATCCGCGGTGACAGTATGTATCCTGATTTCCGTGATGGTGATATCGTGCTGGTGCTCAAGCAGAACACCATGAACCACAGCGGCGAGATCGGAGTCATCAGCTATGGCGATGACGAAATGACCATCAAACGCATCAACTACGTTCAGAGCGAGGATTGGCTGGAGCTTGTGCCCCTGAAACCCGTCTCACCCGCCCAGACGGATCGAGGGCACCGACCCGAAATGATACCGTATTATCGGTATCCCGCGCGTACTGATACGCGAGTTCTAAATATAAAAATTACGCCCACCGGCTGCAACCGATGAGCGTTAGCGAGTGCATTCTACCCTCTTATTTTACAACCAAAGATGTTTTACAATAAAAACAAACGCATCAGACGGATGTTTCCGCAAAACGTTTAGCTATAATGGCAAGCGGTACTCCGTCCGGGTAAAGACCGCGCGCGATCTCTGGCACAAGGTCGAGGAAAAGAGTAGCGGCTATCTTTTTACGCAGCCGACTACCGGCAGACTGCACACCGAAACGTCCATGAAGCAGATGTGGCGCTCGTTCAAACAGGCGCTTGATCTCGACATGGGCGCGCAGATGGTACACGGCGCGATCGACCCGGAAACGTCGTTGTGGCTGATGATCTCACACCATACTGCCTGCGACACACTTATGCGACCGACCTGCAGTCCGCCGGTGTCCCGCTTAATGTTGCAAAGGATCTTCTGTGTCACCAGTCGATTGCCATGACGTCGCATATTTATACGCACCTCTCCGATGAAGCGTTCACGAACGCCTCGTTAAAGGTGCTCAGTTTTGCGACCGAGAGCAGGAAGAAAACGCAGAAAAAGTCGTCTCTATCCGTTGATTTTTGCTCCCGCACTTAGTCCCACATCCTGCACCCGTAAAAACCCCAAAAAAACCGCATTCACACAAAAACGAAAAAAGCTCCGCTTCCCTTGCGACGCTGTAAAAAGTTCAAATAAACAGAGAAAAAAGCTCCTAAACCACAATGTTTAGGAGCTTTTCGTTTGGTGGAAGTTACAGGGCTCGAACCTGTGACCCTCTGCTTGTAAGGCAGATGCTCTCCCAGCTGAGCTAAACTTCCATCGGGTCGTTGTCGTCTCATCCCTGACGACTTGTTTAGTATATAACAGAATTACGAATCTGTCAACACATTTTCTGAAAAAACTCCAAAAAATTTTTAGGCCCGAAAATTTGCGCCGCGCACAGCGTTCTCCGACATGCGCGGCGCAATGTATTATTTTATTGTTCCATATTTTCGCAGAACCGCATCAGCATTGCCGCAGCCTGTGCGCGGGTGGCATTCCCCTGTGGATTCAGTCTGCCGTGCGAGCCGTTGACGATTCCGTTCGCCGCCGCCCATCGCATGGCATCAGCCGCATAAGCGCTGACAGTATCCGCATCCGTAAAGGCATCCAGTGTGCCACTGGCTTCGGGAGCGTCCGCATAGCGGTACAGCATGGTGACGAGCTGCTCTCGTGTAATGCCAGCCTCCGGCGCGCGACCATCTGAAATGCCTGCCGACTGCGCCCACGCCATGCCCTTCTCGTACCAGCTTGCACCGCCGGTCGTATCCGCACCCGCGTACCGCGCGAGAATCGTCATCAGCATACCGCGCGTGGTCGTGCCATCCGGCGAGAACGCATTCGTACCTGTGCCGCTCATCAGACCCTTTTCCACAACACAGCGCACGGCATCGGCGTACCACTCGGTTGGCTTGACGTCATCGAAGCTCACATTTTGAGCAGGCTGTCTCTCGAAAATAGGCGTAAGCGTGACATTGCACGCAGGCATGACGAATGTAAACCGACCGTCCTTCTCCGTCACTGCGACCGGCTTGCCGCTCTGGTCAGTAACCGCAATTGTTTTGAGCGCATAGCCTTCCTTTGGCACAGCTTTAATCATCACTGTGCTGCCTTTGGCTGCGTTTTTCGGCGTGATTGAGACCTCGCCGTGCTCGCTCTTAGCCGCAGTCACCGCACCGGTCGGCGTGCGGACCGGACCGCCGCCGCCACCACTGCCGCTCGTTCCGCCACTCTGCTGAGCGGTGAACACCGGTGCTGCAGTCTGCGTGCCGTTCAGTTTAGTAAGTGCTTCCTCTGTCAGCGTCGTGTACGTTTTATCACCGATTTTCCACCCGTCAAACGTGTATCCACGCTTGCCGTCGGTCGGAAACGCCGTTCCGATATCTCCCGCGCCGTAAACGCTGGTCTGCGCACTGCTGTCCGCAAACACGAACGTGATCTCCGCGCGGCGCATATCCACTGCGGAACGGTCGATCATGTACGTCACGCCATGGATGGTCAGCGTATCGCCCGCGGCCACGGCATCCGGCGCAGAAACCGTGATTGGCTCGGTCGCAAAGCCGGTCAGTCGAATCGTCAGGCCGTCGATTACGGCAGTAACGGTACTCGGCGTGACAGTTGCCGTCTCGAGCGCCTTCTTGATCTGAAACGAGAAGGTTTGTGCCTCGGGCTGCACATAGTTACCCGCTTTTCCGCCTGCCAGAGCGACCGCGCGTGCGGTGTACGACCCGATTTCGGTCCGGCTGCCGTCCTCGATTATGACAGTAAGCGCATCTCCGTTCACCGCGCCAATCGCTTCTGCCGTGACCAACTTCGGCGTACCATCATAATAGAAAATACTCTCGCCGTTCCATTTTATCTCAACAGGCTTCGGCTGTACGTTCAACACGCCTTTTTCGTATGTAATTTTGTAATTTTCGGCTTTTGCATCCATCGGAATAATCGTGTAGGTTCCAATATCGCTAAACTGCGCATAGTCAAGCGCATAGTTCAGACCCGAAAGCACAGCTTCGTTCTCATTGTTCACGAATCCGTTGATTTCTGCACCATTATCACTTAACGTTTCTCCATAGGTTATGGTTTTATCCTTGGCGCGAATACACAGCGGCGCTTTTTCAATATGAAACCGAACCGCTTGCGAGGTTGCGGAAGCCGTACTGCTCGTTTCCGGTGCATACGCTTCCACCCAGTAAGTTCCAGCGTTGATCGGTGCACCGTCCAGTTGATTGCTTTTTGCGCCGTTGCTGTCGGCGTAGTAGCGATACGTCGGCGCGGACGTGCCCGAGCAGGTCATATTGCTCTCGCTGTACGGCAGACCGGTATAGACTGCATCCTTCGTGCTTACAATAAGTTCGACCGTTTTCGGCAGGATTTTACCCTTTACAGTGCAGTTTTCGTCCTCTAACGTGTAATTTTTATTCGTAAGTGTAACTGTAACCGTCACATTCCATTCGCCGGCTTCGGCAGATGCATACCGTGTCGAGAGCGTGTAATCCGTGCCCTCGCTCAGTGCCGCGCCTTCCGGAAGATTGCTGAACGCCAGACCGCTAATCCGTGCATCATCATCGCGACCGTTGCATGTCTTGTCCGCGACTTTCAGCGCTGTTGTATTCAAGGAAATTATGCGCTTATTGATTGTAAAACTGCCGATATTCACCCGTTTAACTGCAGAAAAGTTTTCACTCGATGCAATCTCGACCGTCACGTTGTAAGTTCCGGCACGAACCGGCAAAGCTGTGCTGTCGTTGTACCAAACTGTGACCTCGCCAACGCCTGTCCTTGTCCACACCGACGCCTCACGCGGCTTGCCGTCGTAGGTCGAATCAACAGGCAATGCAATCTTGTAATCGGTGTCCTTTTCTGGTGTTTTCGGTGTGATTGGGAATGTTTTCTCAACTTTTCCGGTATAATTTCCCTTGCCGGTAATTGTCACCGTTCCTGCACCGCAGTCTCTGTTATTGGTGTAAGAAAGTTCGTAATCTACGTTGATTTTCAACGTTTTATTGTCTATTGCGATGATTGGCTTGGGATTATGCTCGACTCCGTCATACACATACTCGGTCTGCTTCATATCAATCTGCGCGTCTGCAATATCCCGCGGAGTAACTTTCAGCGTACCATTGACATAGCTGATTGCGTAATTTTTCGTCTTATCTGTACCGTTTCCGCATATTTTTGCATTATGGGGTACATTTTCTGCATTTCCTGCATTCGTCTGCGTGCCGGAAACCTTCACCTCGATGATTTTGTCGCCGGACACCAGTTTGCCTGCTGTGTAGCCATCTTTCACCAGAGGTTCGCCATCGTACACTTTCTCTGCACTTTCCGCCGTAATTGTCAGCGGTTTCGGCTGAATTTCTGCAGAAAACTCCTCGCTTTCCACGATGTACTTGCCGTCCTCCGACGTAAATTTGAGCCGATATTTGTCCCCTACATTCGGGACGGTTTCACCGTTTACGACCTCGAATGTGCCGGAAAGTTCAGTGCCGTTCAGCGTTGCACTGCAGCCGGAAACATCAACCATTTCACTCCAGGTCTGGCCGTATGTGCCCTTAGCCGACGTAATCCAGTCTATAATCGGTGTTTCTTCTTTTGAACCTTCTTCCGAGATTAAAACAATCTCGAGTTCGTCAGATAAACCATTACACTCGGCTTTCATATGATATGTTTGCCCTGCTTTTGCATTACAAGTAACAATCATGTCCCAGTGCACATCCATTTTGCTTGTCTGCTTATTGGGTTCTTCTTTCCTGCGAAATGCGACACCATTATTCGTGTTTTCGTCCACTATTGTTTTATCTTCTGCATGCAATGAAATATTGCATGTTGCTTCTTGGTTGACCGTCAGATCCCGGAAAAGTGCATCCGCCGTATACATATCCTTGTATGGCTCATCACCAGTTGGAATCGAAACAGTAATCGACTTTTCAACTACGGGTGTACCATTTCGATTGATTCGGATTGATGTAGTTGGTTGAACCTTTCTACATATCCGTTCCGGATAAACCGCATTCTGATAAGTGCCGTCGGCCGCTCCCGCAGAAACGACTACCATGCCGAGCGCCATCGAGAGCGCCAAGACCGCCGAAAATGCCGTTTTAAGACGTTTCACGTTTTCCTCCTGACCCGCAAGCTGGTATTTGACGATTGCGTGCGCTTCGTTTACTGCACTCTGCACAATTTTTCGCAGAGAACACATATATTTTTATTCAGCTTACCATGAGGTTTCATATGCGTCAATATTTTAATCGACAAAATTCGACATGTAATATTCAGCATTTTCCATAAAGGCACAGCCAGTCGTTAGTCTGTTTCTTCGTGTCTACTCCGCTTATACAGTGAGCCTTTCATCGGCAGAATATTCATATTTGCATATTTATGTTATTATCTTAAAAACGACTACTAATTCTCTATTGTGTCATTTTCATATATATTATCTGATGTTTTTCGTTTAATGACTATATGTTCATTTATCTGTATTTCGCATAAATATTCTATAAATGCAAAAAACACCATGAAGCTTTCCATAGAGCTGCGCCGTTGATGAGCAATAATAAGACGAAAAACACGAGCGCTGTATATATATTTTACCCGACAGTTTAGTTTCTCCATAAATCCATGCTATTCTTCCTGATTCATATGATAAGGTACAATAAGTTGCGCAAATTGAAAACCTCATAAAAGAAGACATAGCTTGCAGGCTCTGGTAGAATGAAGTTACCACACAAACATTCGAAAGGAGACAGCAAACTATGTCCGAGAAAATTGTACAGCTGAATGAGAAAGTAATCAAGGGCCAAATCAAGGAATTGGTCCGCAGCAGCGTGGAGGAAATCCTGAACGAACTGCTGGAAAAAGAGGCGGAGTCGCTGACGCAGGCTGCCCGCCACGAACGCAGCGAGGCTCGTCAGGGCTACCACAGCGGCCATTATGACCGCAACCTCACCACGACCTCCGGTAACGTCACGCTCCATATGCCCCGGCTCAAGGGCGTGTCCTTCGAGACAGCCATCATCGAGCGGTATCGTCGCCGGGAGAGCAGCGTGGAGGAGGCGCTCATCGAAATGTACCTGGCAGGCGTTTCCGTGCGCCGTGTGGAGGACATCACGGAGGCACTGTGGGACAGCAAGGTCTCTCCCGCCACCATCAGTGAGCTGAACAAGAAATCCTATGTCCACATCGAGGACTGACGCAACCGCCCCTTGCAGGGTGGACGGTATCCGTATATCTATGTGGACGGCATCTACCTGCGCCGCAACCGGGGCGGAGAGTACGAAAATGTAGCCATTCTGGTGGCAATCGCCGTGAATGAGGATGGTTTCCGTGAGGTTTTGGGAGCTGCCGAGGAAATGAAGGAGGACAAGGCCAGCTGGGTCAGCTTCTTTCAGTGGCTCCGCGGACGTGTCTTGGACGGCGTAAAACTCATCGTCGACGACAAGTGCATGGGGATGCTGGAGGCCGTGGGAGAGGTGTTCCCGGACGCCAAATATCAGCGCTGCACGGTGCATTTCTACCGCAATGTTTTCTCTGTCGTGCCTAAATCCAAGGTCAAAATTGTAGCAAAAATGCTCAAGGCGATCCACGCCCAAGAGAGTAAAAAAGCGTCCCGCGACAAGGCTAAAGCGGTCGTTGACGGACTGCGCGCCATGAAACTGAAGGAGGCTGCCAAGAAGGTCGAGGACGGCATTAAGGAAACTCTGACCTACTGCGATTTTCCCAGCGAGCATTGGACCCGCATCCGCACCAACAACGTGAGCGAGCGGCTGAACCGTGAAATCCGCCGCAGAACCCGCGTGGTGGGGACGTTCCCTGACGGCAACTCTGCTCTGATACTGGTCTGCGCCCGGCTTCGCCATGTAGCGGGCACGCAGTGGGGCAACAAAAAATATATGAACATGGAGCACTTGGAGACGGCTCTGGACGACGCCTTCATTGCCGACTGACTTCACTCAGCCGGAGCCTGCAAATAATTTTGCGCATAAATCTTGACGGGACCAAGTCTATTAGATGCACGCATGTGATATAATCTTGGCCACGCATTTTGTCAATTCGTATACAGATCTTTGTCGAAATCATAGATGCTACCGCACTGTTTCCGATTATTGAACAAAAAAGGTGCTCTCCGTTTGATGGAGAGCACCTTCGTTTTTTTATTTAGCCGACACGCTGTCTGGAGTGGTGCAGTTCGATCTGCTTGGACTTGATGAACACGCTCAGTTTCTTGTAGGCGAGCATGGTAATCGCAGTCAGAATTGCGCCTTTGATGAGATTGAACGGCAGAACGCCAAGCAGCAGATAGCCCTGCATGCCGGTCACATACGGATTGATAGCATTGCACGCATCAAAGATAGCCTGCAGCGGCATAACCTGCGAATAAAACGGAATGATAAGAAAATAGTTGGTCAGCATGCCGACACACGCCATAGCGACCGATCCGGCTGCACAGCCGAGGACAGCCATCTTGCGGCTCTTGTGTCCGCGGTACAGCAGCACGGCGATAACAACGAGCGTGGAAAGCATCAGGAAATCTGCGACCTCACCGGAGCCGCCGGTCTGGGTCTGGGTCAGATGAATAATGTCCTTGATGCCGATCATCGTGATCGCCGGAGCGATACCGAAGATAAACGCGCCGATGAGCACGACCGCGCCGGACAGATCCACCTTGAGAAACGGCGGCATGAACGGAATCGGAAACTCAAAGTACATCAGTACGGTTGCGATAGCCGCAAAAATTGCGGTGTAGGTGATTTTGCTGGTTTTTGTCATTGCTGTTTTTTCTCCCTTTCAGGAGTCCTGTTCCATAAATAAAACAAGCCCCCGGATTGCTCCAGAGGCATACAGACGTAGCGATAGGTACATCTGTTTCTCTCATCCGGACTATAACCGTCGGTTGGGATTCTAACCCATCATGCCTTGCGGCTCGCAGACTATCAGACTCGAAGCCTGTATACTGCCGGTGGAGACTTTCACTCCGCCCTGAAACAGAACTGATTTATTTATACTGCTATTATAGTCGCCGGTAAGGGATTTGTCAACACTTCAGCAAGAAAAACATAAAGCCGCCTTTCCTTGCGAAAAGCGGCTTTTTATCAGAAATCAGTCTTCCTTGCTGCCCATCAGAGTAACCATAACGGCCTTCTGTGCGTGCAGGCGGTTTTCTGCTTCCTCGAAAATTTCGTTTGCGTGCTCCTCGAACACCTTGGTGGTGATCTCCTGCTCGCGATATGCCGGCAGGCAGTGCTGCACCATGCAGCCCGGCTTTGCAGCAGCCAGCAGCTCATCATTGACCTGATAGCCCTGGAATGCCTTCATGCGGACTTCCTTCTCGGCTTCCTGACCCATGGACGCCCATGTATCAGTGATAACAACGTCTGCGTTCTCTGCAGCCTTCATCGGGTCATCGGTGATGAAGAAATTCGGGTTCGGCTCTGCGAATGCCATAACCTCAGCGTCCGGACGGTAGTCCACCGGCGTTGCGATGGAAACCTTCATGCCGGTCTTGAGGCCGCCGACGATCAGCGAGTTTGCCATGTTGTTGCCGTCGCCAATGTAGCACAGCTTGAGACCCTCGAGGACTGCAAACTTCTCGCGGATGGTCATGAGGTCCGCCAGAACCTGACACGGATGGCAGAAATCAGTCAGACCGTTGATGATCGGAATAGAGCCGTAGTTTGCCAGATCCTCTACTTCCTTCTGTTCGTAGGTGCGGATCATAATGCCGTCCAGATAGCGGCTCAGCACACGGGCCGTGTCCTGTACTGGCTCGCCGCGGCCGATCTGAAGGTCGCGATTGGACAGGAACAGTGCCTGACCGCCCAGCTGATACATACCGGTCTCGAAAGAAACACGGGTACGGGTGGAGGACTTCTGGAAGATCATGCCAAGGCTCTTACCTTCCAGATGACGATGGGAAATGTTGTGCTTTTTCTCATACTTGAGCTGATCCGCCAGATCGAGCAGACCGATGATCTCCTCGGTGGAGCAGTCAAGCAGCTTCAGTAAATGCTTCATTGTAATAAACCCTTTCTGCAAATTAGCAATGAGTAATTAGTAGTTGGTAATTATTGGTGCTGCAATAAGGCTTACCGTAGGGCGGCATGAGGTCATGCCGCCGTGTAAACCATCTGCACACCGTTATAAACGGCGGGGTGAGGTCAGGGGGTGAATTGCGGCAAAGCCGCAAAAGAGGCCACTCTGGAGTGCCCCGCCCTACTGTGATGGCAAACCACTGCATAAACTACTATTTTATTACTAATTATAAAAACTTTGATTAAAATACTTTTGCCATGATAGCGAGTGCTTCATCCATCTCTTCCTTGGAAATGGTGAGCGGTGGGAGCAGACGAACGGCATTTTTGCCGGCGGTGATCGCCAGAACGCCGTTTTCGATCAGCTTATTGGCAAACACGGAGTGCTTTCCTTCCTCAACGATGATGCCGAGCATGAGACCCATGCCGCGCACGCCCTTGATATTCGGCGAGCCAAGGGACAGGATGCCGTTGCGCAGGTACTCGCCCTTTTCGCGTACTTTCATCAGAAACTGGCCGTCACCGACAGTATCGAGCACGACGTTTGCTGCGGAGCAGACAATCGGCGTACCGCCGAAGGTGGTCGCGTGCGTGCCCGGCGTCAGGACGTTGCAGCAGGTATCCGCCGCCATGACAGCGCCGATCGGCATGCCGCCGCCAAGACCCTTTGCCATAGTGACAACGTCCGGCTTGATGTCGTACTGCTGGAAGGCAAACAGGCTGCCGGTACGGCCGATACCAGTCTGCACCTCGTCGATGATGAGCAGCATATCCTTCTCGCGGCAGAGCTTCTCTACCTCCTTGACGAACTCGCGGTCAAGCGGCAGGACACCGCCCTCACCCTGGATCAGCTCCATCATGATGGCACAGGTCATATCGTCCGCCTTTGCGCGTACCGACTTGATGTCGTTGGCAACCGCGTAATCAAAGCCCTCGGTAAACGGGAAGAAATAGTTGTGAAAACGCTCCTGACCGGTGGCCTTCAGCGTGGTTACGGTACGGCCGTGGAAGGAGTTGATGAGCGTCAGCACCTTGTAGCGGCCCTCGCCGTACTTGTCGAACGAATACTTACGAGCCAGCTTGATGGCACCCTCGTTTGCCTCGGCGCCCGAGTTGGCAAAGAATACCTTGCCGCCCAGATGCGTCTTTTCTACCAGCTTCTTGGCAACCTGAACCATCGGCTCGGTGGTGAACAGGTTGGAAACATGCATCAGCTTGTGCGCCTGCTTGTCGATTGCGTCAATGATCGCCGGATTGGCATAACCCAGACAGTTTACACCGATGCCGGAAGCAAGATCGATGTACTTCTTGCCCTCAACGTCCCACAGAGTCGCACCCTCGCCGTGGTCCAGCGCAATCGGGAACCGGCCGTAGGTGTTCATTACATATTTGTTTTCTTCGCTTTTTAATTCATTGTAAGTCATAGGGTATCACCTTTTACCGGAGATACGGAGCGAATCATTCTCCATTCTCCATTTTCAATTCTCAATTACTGAAACATAGTGCCTGCGCCGACCTTGGAGAGCAGCTCGATCAGGATCGAATGCTTAACACGGCCATCCAGAATGGTAGCACGCTCAACGCCCTTTCGGACTGCCTCAACGCAACAGTCTACCTTCGGGATCATGCCGCCCTTGATCACGCCGTCACGCACCAGCTTGGGCACCTCGGACACCTTCAGGCGGTGAATGACACTGTCCGGGTCGTTGACATCCAGCATCAGGCCGCGCACGTCGGTCAGCAGGATCAGCTTCTTTGCGCCGAGTGCGACTGCCAGCTTGCTGGCTGCGGTGTCGGCGTTGATGTTGTAGTTGGTTTCATCGTCGATGCCCTGTGCAACGGTCGAAACAACCGGGATATAGCCCTGTTGCAGCACGTCGATAACCGGAGCCGGGTCTACGTCCATAATGTCGCCGACGTAGCCGTAATCCGTACCCGAGCGGTCGGTCAAGCGCTTTGCCTGAAACAGACCGCCGTCCATGCCGCCAAGACCGATGCCGCGTCCGCCTGCCTTCTCGAGCAGGGTTACAAGGTCCTTGTTGACCTTGCCGCACAGCACCATCTGGACGATATCCATGGTTTCACGATCGGTGTAGCGCAGGCCGTTGACAAACTTGCTCTCCTTGCCGATCTTTCCCAGCATTTCATTGATCTCCGGGCCGCCGCCATGTACGATAACGACCTTGACGCCGACCAGATTGAGCAGTACCAGATCGTGGATGACCGCGTCCTTCAGCTCCTCGTTGATCATTGCGTTGCCGCCGTATTTTACGACAACGGTCTGACCGTAATATTCCTGAATATACGGAAGCGCTTCGACCAGAATATTGGCACGCAGCTCCGCATCAAGTTGAGTATCCATACTAATTCGTTCCTTTATCGGGAGTTTTCTTCGTTTTTAAGAATCAAGTTCTGTAATCACCGTTGATCTTAACGTAGTCGTAAGTAAGATCGCAGCCCCATGCAGTAGCGCTGTCCTCGCCCTCATTTACGTCAACTGCAATGGTAACCTCGCTCTCGGAGAGCACCTTCTTCGCCAGTTCTTCATCAAAATCCAGAGCCGCACCCTTGTCGCAGACTGCTACGCTGCCTGCTGCGGACTCGAACGCCACAGAAACGTACTCCGGACGGAACGGTGCCTTGGAGTAGCCCATTGCACACAGTACCCGACCCCAGTTTGCATCTGCGCCGAACATAGCCGCCTTGACAAGATTGGAGCCGACAACAGCCTTGGCCAGTCGCTCAGCTGCCTCCTCGGAGCGGGAGTTCTTAACGGTGCAGGTAACCAGCTTGGTTGCGCCTTCGCCGTCTGCAGCAATCTGGCGTGCCAGACGGGTGTTCACCTCGTTCAGCGCCTTGCAGAACGCCTGATATTCCTCGTCCTGCCACTCGATAAGCGTGTTGCCGGCCATGCCGTTTGCGAGCACGATGCACATATCGTTGGTGGAGGTGTCGCCGTCAACCGTTACGCGGTTGTAGGTCTTCTTGACGTTCTCCTGCAGGGCGTCGGTCAGCATTTCGTGCGTGATAGCGCAGTCGGTCGTGATGAAGGACAGCATGGTTCCCATGTTCGGGTGGATCATGCCGCTGCCCTTGCAGATACCGCCGATGCGGCAGGTCTTGCCGCCGATGGTGAACTCGACAGCCGCCGTCTTGGGCTTGGTGTCGGTGGTCATGATGGCACGGTTGGCCTTTTCGGAGGCATTGTCCTCCAGTTTAAGCTCCGGAAGGTGCTCCTCGATGCACTCGATGTTCAGGCGCTGGCCGATAACACCGGTGGATGCAACGGCAACGTCGGTTTCCGCAACGCCGAGCAGTTGAGCAGCTGCCTTTGCCATGCGGCGGGCATTCTCCATGCCGTCCGGTGCGCAGGCGTTCGCGTTGCCTGCATTAGCAACGATAGCGCGTGCTACGCCATCCTCGAGGTGCTCCATGGTAACGTACAGCGGAGCCGCCTTAACGCGATTCATCGTGTAAGTGGCAGCCGCGGTGCATTCGCATTCGCTGAAAATGATCGCGGTATCATCATTAGTTCGGCTTTCCTTGACGCCGCAGCGCACGCTGCCCGCCTTGAAGCCCTTTGCGGCACAAACGCCGCCTTCGATAATCTTCATAACTGTTTCCTCCTGCTGAAATCAGAGGTTTAAGCCGGTCGTTTCATCCAGACCGAGCATGATATTCATATTCTGCACGGCAGCGCCCGAAGCACCCTTGCCGAGATTGTCAAACAGCGCGGTGACAATGGTCTGCTCCTCGTGGCCGCAGACGATCAGCTTGAGGCTGTCGTGACCGGCCAGCGTGTTGGCGTAGATCATCGGCTCTTCCCCGCCGAACGGCGCCACGGTGACAAGCTGCTGACCCTCGTAGTGCTTGGCAAGCGTTCCATGCACAAGGTGTGCGTCTACGCCCGGGAGCATAACGGTAGTCGCCATACCCTTGTAAAAGTCGCCAACGATCGGAACGAACACCGGCGCCTGCGTCAGACCGCAGATGTAGCCCATCTCCGGCAGGTGCTTATGATGCAGGTTCAGGCCGTAAATGCGCTCAGAATCGTGCCGCGGATCGCGGTTCTCGTCCTGATACTCCGCGATCATCTTCTTGCCGCCGCCGGAGTAACCGGTCAGTGAAGCACAGGTAAGCGCGGTGTCCTCGGCAATGATGCCGTTTGCTACCAGCGGGTAAACCGAGGAAATAAAGCCGCTTGCGTGGCAGCCCGGATTAGCCACACGCTTAGAGTTCTTGATGGCTTCGCGGTGCGCCTTGGAAAGCTCGGCAAAGCCGTAGTCCCAATCCGGGTCGGTGCGGTGCGCGGTCGATGCGTCAATAACACGGGTCGTGTTGTTCTCGATGAGCGAAACGGCCTCGCGTGCCGCCGCATCCGGCAGGCACAGAAACGCAATGTCGGCTGCATTGAGGAACTTGCGGCGCTCCTCGGTGTCCTTGCGCTTGTCCTCGTCGATGAGCAGCAGCTCGATATCGTCGCGGCCGCCGAGACGCTCATAAATCTGCAGACCGGTCGTGCCTTCCTTGCCGTCGATGTAAATTTTAGGCTTCATCGTCCTCAACCTCCGCGATGAACTTGTCGATCTTGTCGATCTGGCGGGTTACCTCCTGCGGAGCCGGACCGCCGATGACCTTACGCTCGGCAACACAGGTGCGCAGGTCGAGTGCGTCGTATACGTCGTCGCCGAACTTGTTGGAAATTGCTGCAAAGTCACGCATGGTCATGGTCTCAAGGGTCTCATCGGCCTTGATGCACTGGTTGACCAGACGGCCGACCGTCTTGTACGCATCGCGGAACGGAACGCCCTTCTTGGTCAGGTAGTCGGCGCAGTCGGTCGCGTTGATGAAGCCGCGGGAAGCTGCCTTGCGCATGTTGTCGCGGCGGAGCGTCATGGTGGAGAACATCGGCGTGAATACCTCAAGGCACTGCTTTACGGTGTCGATCGCGCCGAATACAGCCTCCTTGTCCTCCTGCATATCCTTGTTATACGCCAGCGGCAGACCCTTGAGCACGGTCAGCATGGTAGTCAGCGCACCATAAACACGGCCGGTCTTGCCGCGGATTAGCTCGCAGACGTCCGGGTTCTTCTTCTGCGGCATGATGGACGAGCCGGTGGAGTATGCGTCGTCCAGCTCAACGAACTTGAACTCCCAGGAGCACCACGAAATAATTTCCTCGGACAGGCGGGACAGGTGCATCATCAGGATGGACAGTGCAGAGAGCAGCTCCACGCAGTAGTCACGGTCGGATACGCCGTCGAGCGAGTTGTCGGTCAGGCGGGCAAAGCCAAGCTGCTCACGAACGAAGTCGCGGTCGATGGGATAAGTGGTCGAAGCCAGTGCACCCGAGCCGAGCGGCATTTCGTCCATGCGCTCGTAGCAGTCCTGCAGGCGGGATACGTCGCGCTTAAGCATGTTGGCATACGCCATCATATAATGTGCAAAGGTCGTCGGCTGTGCGCGCTGCAGGTGCGTATAGCCCGGCATAACGGCATCCAGATTTTCGCGGCTCTTTGCCGTCAGCGCCTTCATAAAGCCAAGGATCAGCTTGATGATCTCCTTGATCTCCTTCTTGACGTACAGACGCATATCGAGTGCAACCTGATCGTTTCTCGAACGGCCGGTGTGCAGACGCTTGCCAGTATCACCGATGCGCTCGGTCAGCAGCTGCTCGACGTTCATGTGGATGTCCTCGTAATCGAGTGAGAACTCAACCTTGCCGTCCTCGATATCCTTGAGGATGCCCTTCAGACCTTCGACGATCTTTTCGGCCTCATGCTCCTCGATGATGCCCTGCTTGCCCAGCATGGTAGCGTGAGCGATAGATCCGGTGATATCTTCCTTATATAAACGGCAGTCAAACAGGATGGAAGAGTTGAAATCGTTTACCACCAGATCGGTTTCCTTCTGGAAACGTCCTGCCCATAATTTTGCCATATTTATGTTACCTCACAAAACACTCATAGGGCGGCACACAACGGGCGTGCCGCCCTACGATTTCTTTTACTTACTTTTCAACAGACGGGAAATGCTCACCGGTCTTCTTGTACAGGATCTGATCGTTCAGGGCACGAACCTTGAGCGGCAGGCCGAACAGGTTGATGAAGCCTGCGGAATCTGCCTGATCGTAGCAGTCATCCTCGTTGAAGGTTGCCATATCCTCGGAGTACAGGCTGTACGGAGAGGTTACGGAAGCCGGGATGATGTTGCCCTTGTACAGCTTCAGCTTAACGTCACCGGTAACGGTCTCCTGGGTGGAATCAACGAATGCGGAGAGCGCCTTGCGCAGCGGCGTGTACCACTGGCCGTTGTAAACCAGCTCGCCGAACTTGAGAGCAACCTGATTCTTGTAGTGCGAGGTTTCCTTGTCGAGGGTGATCTCCTCGAGCTTTGCATGTGCTGCGTACAGGATCGCACCGCCCGGAGTCTCATAAACACCGCGGCTCTTCATGCCGACCAGACGGTTCTCAACGATATCGAGGATACCGATACCGTTCTCGCCGCCGAGCTTGTTCAGCTTCTCGATCAGGGCAACAGACTCGAGCTTCTCGCCGTCAACTGCGGTCGGAACGCCCTTCTCGAAATGAATGGTAACATAGGTCGGCTTGTCCGGAGCCATTTCCGGGGAAACGCCCAGCTCGAGGAAGCCCGGCTTGTTGATCGGTGCTTCGTTGGACGGCAGCTCGAGGTCCAGACCCTCATGGCTGAGGTGCCACAGATTCTTATCCTTGGAGTAGTTGGTCTCCTTGTTGATCTTCAGCGGAATGTTGTGTGCTTCCGCATACTCGATCTCCTTCTCACGGCTGTTCAGCTCCCAGAAACGCCACGGAGCGATAATGTCCATCTGCGGTGCAAATGCATGAATAGCCAGCTCGAAACGAACCTGATCGTTGCCCTTGCCGGTGCAGCCGTGGCAGATCGCGTCAGCGCCTTCCTTCAGCGCGATATCAACAATACGCTTTGCGATGATCGGACGAGCGAACGAGGTTCCCAGCAGGTACTGCTCGTAGGTTGCGCCCGCCTTCATGGTCGGGATGATGTAGTCATCGACGAAGTCCTTGGTCAGATCCTCGATGTACAACTTGGACGCGCCGGTCTTGAGCGCCTTCTCCTCCAGACCGTCCAGCTCGGTGCCCTGACCGACGTTGCCGGAAACCGCGATAACCTCACAGCCATAATGCTCCTTCAGCCACGGAATGAGTACCGAAGTATCCAGACCGCCGGAATATGCCAGAACAACTTTGTTATATTTCTTTTCCATGTTTTTCGACCTCGCATTCTGCGTTTTTTCGATGGTCTTATTATACTACCGCCATACTCATTTGGCAAGTAAAATTTATAATTATTTTCTCGATTGTATATTTATGCATACTATGAATTTGAATTTGATAAATAATGCTTGCACTTTCTGTAAAAACGTACTATTATATTATAAATGCACTGTGTCAAGACAGATTGCACGGAATGAATAAAAGCGCACAAAAAATGGTGCGCAAAGGGGCGTTTTTCGCAATGACCGAAAGAAATTTAACCATGCTCACTGACTTTTACGAGTTTACGATGGCGAACGGATACTTCGAAAAGGGTATCGGCAACCGCCGCGCATACTTCGATATGTTCTTCCGCCGCGTACCGGACGGCGGCGGATATGCCATCATGGCAGGCGTGGAACAGCTGATTGAATACTTCAATAACCTGCATTTTTCCGAGGAAGATATTGCATATCTTCGCAGCCGCAAGTGCTTCTCGGAGTCCTTCCTCAATTATCTGCGCGATTTTGAGTTTGAATGCGACGTATGGGCCGTACCCGAGGGTACGCCGGTATTTCCCGGTGAGCCTCTCGTAACGGTGGCCGGTCCGATGATCCAGGCACAGTTTGTCGAAACCATGATCCTGCTGACCATCAACCACCAGACCCTGATCGCCACCAAGGCGAACCGCATCACGCGTGCGGCAGAAGGCCGTACTGTGCTCGAGTTCGGCTCCCGCCGTGCACAGGGCTATGACGGCGCCGTCCTCGGCGCACGCGCTGCCTACATCGGCGGCTGTCAGGGCACGGCCTGCGTTCTGTCCGACCGTGACTACAAGATTCCGGCCGGCGGCACGATGGCACACTCCTGGGTGCAGATGTTTGACAGCGAGTACGAAGCCTTCAAGGCTTATGCGGATATTTATCCGGATAACTGCGTATTCCTGGTTGACACTTATAATGTACTCAAGTCCGGTGTGCCAAACGCAATCCGCGTTGCCAAAGAACTGGAAGCGGAGAAGGGCATCCGCGCACGCGGCATCCGTCTGGATTCCGGCGATATCGCTTACCTTTCTATCGAGGCCCGCAAAATGCTCGATGCCGCCGGTTTTGAGGACATGCAGATCATGGCGTCCAATTCGCTCGATGAGTATCTGGTACGCGACCTGCTCGTGCAGGGTGCCCGCGTAGACTCGTTCGGCATCGGCGAGCGGCTCATCACCTCCAAGTCCGAGCCGGTATTCGGCGGCGTATACAAGCTGGCTGCCGTTGAGGACGAAAACGGCGAGATCATCCCGAAGATCAAGGTTTCCGAGAACGTCGAGAAGATCACCACGCCGCACTTCAAGCAGGTGTACCGCCTGTTCGACAACAAGACCGGCAAGGCACTTGGCGATGTGCTCACCGTACACGACGAGCAAATCGATGCTTCCCTGCCGTATGTGCTGTTCCATCCTGTCTACACCTGGAAACAGCGTATCGTTACCGATTATACGGTTCGTCCGCTGCGCGTACAGCTGTTCAAGCACGGCAAGTGCGTTTACAACAGCCCGGATGTTGAGGACATCCGCAAGTACTGCATCCGTGAGGTTGATACTCTGTGGGATCAGATCAAGCGTTTCGAGAATCCGCAGACCTACTTCGTGGATCTCTCCAAAAAGCTGTGGAGCTGCAAGAACGAGCTTCTTGAAGCCTGCCGCATCTAAACAAGCAAATTTGCAGACAGCGAACCGCAACGGTTCGCTGTTTCTTTGCGCCATCATCGCAAGATTGTATAAAAGCTGTGCAGCACCCCTGCACAGAATTTCACTACTATAGCCTGTTTCAGCAGTTTTTCGCAGAGATACGCTATCTTTTCACAAACACAAATCGCAAGAATTTAGTAGCACATCGCACCGCAGGAGATTATACTAATAATCGTAATCGCGGTCAAAAAAACAAACCGCATATTTCACGCAAACTGAAGGGACACATCAATGAAAGCATTTTTATCTTCCCTGAGCCGCAGCAAACGCTATGTTGTCGCGGAACTGTTTCTTGTTTATTTCGCACAGGGACTGAGCTCCATCATGCTCGGCTCCGTGCTGCCGGATTTACGCGCGGCCTACGCGCTGGATTACCAGATCGGCGGTACGCTGCTGTCCGCGCAGTCGATCGGCTATCTCGGCATCGGCCTGCTGTCCGGTCTGGCTGCCATCAAATGGGGACTCAAACGCGCGTACCTCATCCTGTATTATGTATTCGCGGTCGGCTTTGTCATGCTGCTGACCAACGGCTCGCCGGTCTGGCTGCTGGCGGCCATGTTCCTGACCGGCATTTCCAAGGGCGCTATCACGGATTACAACAACCGCGTAATGAGCGAATACGCGAACGGTAGCGCGACCCCGCTCAACATGATGCACGCGGCGTATGCATTTGGTGCGTGTGTGGCGCCGCTGGCCGTACTCGCCTGCCATAAGCTGGGCGGTGACAACGGCTGGCGTCTTGCGCTCGAGATTTCCATTGTGCTGCTGACGGCTTCGTTTATCTTCGGTCTGTTTATGAAGATGGATGACGATAAATCCACGAAAACCGAGCAGAACTCCGCAACCGATTACGGCTTTTTCCGTGAAAAGCTGTTCTGGCTGTGCACAGCGCTCTGCTTTTTCTACGAGGCTGTTGAGGCTTCCATGATGGGCTGGCTGACCAGCTTTTACATTGATTCCGGCGTGCTCGCCGCAGACGCTGCGCAGATCATCACTTCCCTGCTGTGGGTTTCGCTACTGATCGGCCGCTTCTCGTGCAGCGTGATCGCTGCGAAGTTCCGTCCGTGGCAGATGATCACGGTCATGTGCTTCGGCGTGGCGGCGTTCCTCGTGCTGCTCGTCACCGGAACCACGCTGCCGATTCTCGCCGTTGCGACGATCGGTCTGGGTCTGTGCATGTCCGGCATGTACGGCACAACGGTGGCCAATGCCGGAGATTTGTTCTCGCGCTATCCGGCATCCATGGGCATTTATGTTACACTTAACGGCTTCGGCGCAGCTATGGCTCCGGCTGCGATCGGCATCGCTGCCAACCGCGCGGGTATCCGCTGGGGTTTTGCTACCCTGCTGATCGCAGGCGTGCTGCTCGTTGTCTCGGCAGTGCTCAATGCACGGTATTTCAAGGGCAGACAGCATAGCAAGGCAGTTTCCCGCGCCTAAAAAGCACAAAAAACCTCTCTCAAGCGTTTTGAGAGAGGTTTTATTTTTATTCCGCTGCTGTTTCCGGCTCCTGCTCGACAGCCTGCCTTGCAGCCCTTGCGGCAAGGTGTGTCTCCAGCCAACGGGAAATATCTCCGAAGGTTTCAAGTCTGTCAAGCTCGTTGAGCACCTCGTGGCGCGCATCCTTATAAAAGATGACCTCGATATTCTTCACGCCGTTGCCGCGATACAGATTGACCGTACGGCGCACACCCTCACCGTACCGCCCGACCGGGTCCTTATCACCCGAGATGAACAGCAGCGGCAGGTCCTTCGGTGTTTTTCGGAAGGTCACCGGATTGTTCGCCTTGGTGATGAGCGTAAACAGGTCGCGGAATCCGGTCGCGGTGAACACGAAATTGCATTTTTCATCCGACTGATAGAGCGACACGACCGCCTCATCGCGGCTGAGCCAGTCAAACACGGTTTTCGGCTGCTTGATTTTCCTGTTGAAGCCCTTGAACACCAGATTGGACAGCAGTCCGCTGCGATAGGTGATGCCGCGCGAGCGCGCTACCGAATCCGCAAGATGTACGATGCTGCCGGAGGCAGCGATCGGACCGACTGTTCCGATAAGAATGCAGCCGGACAGCTTCTCTCCGTAATCGAGCAGGTACAGCCGTGCGATCAGCGAACCCATCGAGTGCCCGAGCAGGAAATACGGCAGGTCGGGATAGCGGCGCTGCATCAGGTCGGTCAGATGCTTGACATCCTCAACAAGATACTTCCAACCGTCGCGGGCGGCAAAAAAACCGAGATCCGCCGTGCGTGAGACCGATGCTCCGTGTCCGATATGATCGTTTCCGCAGACAATGAAGCCCAGTCCGCAGAGATACTTCGCAAATGCGGTATAGCGCGAAAAATACTCGCACATGCCGTGAGACAGCTGTACGATACCGCGCACCTCTACTCCCTCGGGAACAAGAATATAATAGGTGACATTGGAAACACCATTGGCACTTTTGTAAATATTTTGCGTACACTTGATATTCATATGCAACACCCGATCATGGACTGTACTTCTTCACTGTTAATACTATACCACAAATCCACTTATTGTGCACCTGTTTTTGATAAAGTTCACAGTTCATTTAAAAATACACTGTCAAAAACTGCTGATTTTAAAATGCCTTTCCCAACTGCAAATTATGCAGGATTACGATATTGCAAACAGCGGTCGATGTGCTACAATAAAATAAACCACGGGCAATCAGTACTGCCCAATTCCAAAGAAAGAAGGATATACCCATGCCGTATATTGCTGTTACCACTTCCAAGGCCCTGTCCGACGAGCAGAAGGACGAGCTGAAGAAGACCATCGGTCAGAAGATTTCCCTGATTCCGGGCAAGACCGAGGCTGCTCTGATGGTTGACATTTCCGACAACCACACCATGTACTTTGCAGGCGAGAAGCGCAAGCTGGCGTACGTTGATGTTCGCTGCTACGGTTCGACCGAGTTTGAGAACAAGAAGGCGCTGACCGAGGCACTGTTTGATGCTGTCGAGCTGCACACCGGTCTGCACGATGACAGCATTTACCTGACGTACACCGAGTTCTCCAACTGGGGCACCCGCGGTACCATGAAGTAAACTGTAGAAAGACGCTGAGAGGGTTCTCGGCGTCTTTTTTGGTTTCGGATGGAGAATTGCGAATGTCTGAATTTTCAGAATGTTCACATTTGAGCGATTGACGTTCGCTCGCTTTCGGTCTATTATAGTTTACAAGTAAACCGTTTGCCGAAAGGAGGACACCGCATGTCCGGCTCTCCCCACGATTTTGCCGCCGATGCGTTCCACGCGGGTCAGCTGTACCGCAGCTGCTTTCGTGAGCTGACCGAAAGCTGCGGCTTTACGCCAAATGAGATGTTCGTGCTGCTGTTTCTGTACCGCAACGCGCCCGAGCAGGACACCGCAACTGTCATTGCACAGGCGTGGAACGTTTCCAAGCCGCTGGTGACGCGCAGCGTAGACGGACTGCAGAGGCGCGGTCTGCTCTACTGCGTGCGCGACGAGAACGACCGCCGTCTGGTGCACCTGCACCTGTCTGATGAAGGACACGCTGCCGCCAAAACGCTCCATCACCGCTGTGAAACCTTTGCGCTGACACTGCAGCAGGGCATCTCCGAGCAGGAAATGCAGACCCTGTGTGGTGTGATGCGCAAGATGCAGCAAAACCTCAACGATTTACTCGAAAGGACGAAACTCACATGAATAACAACCCCAACGGGGCGAAAAATCCCAAAAAACCGCTGATCTTCTATTATGCTGTCATGCTGCTCGTGCTTATGATGCTCAACTGGCTGCTGTTTCCGAGCTTGCTGCAGCGGCAGGTGACCGAGGTCGGCTACGACGAGTTCATCTCCATGGTGGACAAGGGTCAGGTCGAGACCATCGCTTATGACAAGCAGAACCAGGAGATCACCTTCGAGGCCAAGAACGACAAGGGCAAGGACGCACTCTACAAGACTGGCATCTTCCCGGATGACGAGCTGGTCGGCCGTCTGCTGGGGGCCAATGTTAAGTTTGCCGCTGAGATCCCGACCCAGACCTCTCCCCTGCTGAGCATGCTCATCAGCTACGTTGTGCCAATTGTGCTCATTATCGCGGTCGGTCAGTGGCTGCAGAAAAAGATGATGAAGAACATGGGCGGCAACATGATGAGCTTCGGCAAATCCAACGCCAAGATTTACGCCGAGACCGAGACCGGCAAGACCTTTGCTGATGTCGCCGGTCAGGATGAGGCCAAGGAGGCCCTCACCGAGATCGTAGACTTCCTGCACAACCCGAACAAGTACGCTTCCATCGGTGCAAAGCTGCCGAAGGGCGCACTGCTGGTCGGCCCTCCGGGTACCGGCAAGACCTTGCTGGCGAAGGCCGTTGCCGGTGAAGCGCATGTGCCGTTCTTCTCCATCTCCGGCTCGGAGTTCGTCGAAATGTTCGTCGGCATGGGCGCGGCCAAGGTGCGCGATCTGTTCAAGCAGGCCAGCGAAAAAGCACCGTGCATCGTGTTCATCGATGAGATCGACACCATCGGCAAAAAGCGCGACGGCGCGGGCATGGGCGGCAACGACGAGCGCGAGCAGACGCTCAACCAATTGCTGACCGAGATGGACGGCTTTGACGGCACCAAGGGCGTCGTTATTCTGGCGGCGACCAACCGTCCGGAGTCGCTTGACCCGGCTCTGCTGCGTCCGGGCCGTTTTGATCGCCGCATTCCAGTGCAGCTGCCCGATCTGCAGGGTCGTATCGCAATTTTGAAGGTGCACGCTAAGGATGTTCATATGTCCGGCAATATCGACTTTAACTCGATTGCCCGTGCAACTTCGGGTGCGTCCGGTGCTGACCTCGCCAACATCATCAACGAGGCGGCTCTGCGTGCCGTTCGTCTTGGACGCAACAGCGTCATTCAGGCCGATCTGGATGAGAGCGTAGAGACCGTCATTGCCGGTGCGCAGCGCAAGAACGCCGTGCTCAGCGCCAAGGAGAAGGAGATTGTTGCGTACCACGAGATCGGTCACGCACTGGTGGCTGCCAAGCAGACCGACTCCGCGCCTGTCACCAAGATTACCATTGTGCCGCGCACCTCGGGTGCACTCGGCTACACCATGCAGGTGGATGAGGGCGAGCACAATCTGATGAGCAAGGATGAACTGCTGAACAAGGTGGCAACGCTCACCGGCGGCCGTGCAGCCGAGGAGTTGATTTTCGGCTCGATTACGACCGGTGCATCTAATGACATCGAGCAGGCCACCAAGCTGACACGCTCGATGATCACGCGCTACGGCATGAGCCGCAAGTTCGATATGGTTGCTCTCGAGACCGTAACGAATCAGTATTTGTCGGGTGATACCGCTCTCGCCTGCTCGGCAGAGACCGCGGCGAAGATTGACGAGGAAGTGATTGCCACCGTCAAGACCGCGCATGAGAAGGCCATCGGCATCCTGCAGAATAATATGGATGCCCTGCACCGTCTGGCACACTTCCTTCTGGAAAAAGAAACCATCACCGGCGAAGAATTTATGGATCTGCTGCATAAATCCGAGTAAATCTGTGCAAAAGGAAACCCTCTCTCGTAATGAGGGAGGGTTTCTTTTTGCCTATACCCACAACAAGGAACAGACCAGAAAGAGAGGGCGGACACATTGGTCCGCCCCTAAGCATATACAATTATATTTATCTGAGCGACAGAATCTCTGCCGGATGCTCAAACCTGAGGTCGGACGTTAGCTTCTCCGCCTCGGAGCATCCCCACAGAGCGAGGACACTCTTGACGCCAGCGCTCTTGGCGCACTGCATATCGTACTCGCTGTCGCCGATATAGACGGCGTCCTCGGGTTTACAGCCGAACCGTCGCAGGCACTCAAGCAGAGCGTCCGGCGCAGGCTTGGGGTGCTCCACGTCATCGGCGCAGATAATCTCATCAAACCATGGCGTGAAACCAATCGGCTTGATGCCTTGCTCAAGCTGCAGGCGCGTGCGCGAGGTAACAATACCACACTGACATCCGCCGTTCCGCAGCTCGGCTATCACCTCGGGGATGCCGTCGTACATCGGGATTTCGTCCAGCCGGTCATACGCCAGCGCTTCCCAGCGAGCCATGATTGGCTCAACCCGCTCGGTTGGAATGCTTAATTTCGCCAATGCTCGTCTGCCCGGCATACCGAAGGAGAAAATCAGCTGCTCATAGGTGAAATGATAACCGAACTCGGCAAGCGCAGTACGCATCGCCCACTGGTCTACCTTTGAGGAGTCGATCAGCGTGCCGTCAATGTCAAAAACAAAGTATTTCATGTGGTTTCCTCCATCTTTTTCGCCAAGGTAAATAACCCTCGGGTGTAGTCCTGCTCGAAGGACCGGGACAGCTCTATCACCGGCATGGCCTGCTCCGGCAGCGCCTGCGCACAGCTTACGCAGATTTGCGATGCCTTATCTGCCAGACGCGGGTCAGCGTACAGCACCACCCTGTCCGGATTGATGAGCGCCGCACAGCCGCAGATGACCTTGGTGAAATAGTCGCTTATATCCGCGCCTGCAAAGTGATTCTGCGCGTATTCAAGATTGTGTTCGATTGGAAGATAATGCAGTTCGCCGGCAAAGCCTGCGGCACCGCCCCAGACCTTTCCGTTCAGCACGATACCTGCGCCTGCACCCAGCTTGCCGATGTAAATGCACACGACGGCTTTCGGTGCGGGCGTGTACTGCGCCGCGTAGCCTGCGGCCACGACCTGCATATCGCGAGCCGCCATGCACGGCAGGCCGGTTTTATCACGAAGATACGCACTAAGGCTTACGCCCCGCAGCTCAGGGTAGCCAAAGCTCTCGGTGACGATGCCGTTATGCATCGTTCCGGCAAAGCCGAGTACCACCGCTGCAAGCCGCGGGTAACGCGCCCTAACACGCATCAGAAGCGTGTCGAGAAGTTCGCGCACATCGCCGGAGCAGGTCTGCTGTTCCTGTTCGAGCGGTGTGCCGTCGAGGTCGCACACAAACCAGTGCAGCGTGTCCTGCTCCAGCCGCAGACACAGGAACAGCCGGTACTGCGGGTTCAGCCGGTACTGCATGGCGCAGCGTCCACCTGTGGAAGCCGCCGTGCCGATTTCTTGCGCTTCTCCGCACTCGACCATCTCATCCACAATGCGGCTGACGGTCGGAAAGCTGAGATGTGTCAGCCGCGCAAGATCGTTCTTGCCGGCAGAGCCGTTCTGCATCGCCTGCCGGAGCAGAGCTGTGTTCTCCCGCTTGAGTTTGCCTGTGTCTGCCATGACGCACCTCTTTTCAAAATACTTTTTAATAGTATGTTAATTTCTTAGGATTAGTATACCCTCTGTGAGTGGTTCTGTCAATGCTAAATTAGGAATTAACGTGAGGATTTATTGGCTGCGTAATATTGTCCTTTCCATTCCCCCCATAATATGTTATACTGTTCGCAAAGGAAGGAGGAGACAAAAAATGTCCACTACAATTTCAATCTCGGTGATGTGCTCTGTGGGGAGCCTGACCTGCGGTATACTTTCACTTGTACTGCCGCTCATTGCACTGGCCAGACGAAAAAACGCGCTGCCATTTGCAGCGATCAGTATGGGTTTGTGCTCACTGGCGTTGCTCGGGCAGATTTTCGAGTACAATGTCCGCGTATATGCACAGGATTTCAGCGCCCTTCTGGATACATCGTTCGCTATTCGGTTCTGCGCAGTCGTACTGTTCCTGTTGGCGGCTGTTGTAAACGCGGGCGTGTGCATGTACCAGATGAAACGCAGCGTAAAGCAACACCCGCAACATTAATTTACCATAGATAATACACAATAAAACCAAAACCGCCTTTTCAGGCGGTTTTATTATTTTAACAAGGTCTTACAGCTGCCGGTTTGAGGCGGATTGACCTTGCAGGTCTGACAATATTTGAAATCCACTTCCTTTAGGTCTATGCAGATGAGTTACAGGCGATGTGCCAAGCCAACGTACCCTATGGTATACCTTTAATAATAAGATAGAATCATGTGAAGAAGGGTAAATCGCTACGTTATCTTCACTCTCCACTCTTAATTACTCCGTTGATTTCCGCTTCGGCAGATTGAAGTCAAGCCCGGTGAGCATTTTCACAATCCACAGCAGGAACAGCAGTACGAGCACCGGCAGCACACACGAGGTAACGATCAGCACAGCGAGTGCCTCCATAACATTGCTGAGCAGTTGTTCAAACTTTTCCGTCACGCCAGAGACCGTATTCTGCACCGAGGACGTGATACCCGACCAGAAACCGCTCTTTTCGCTGTCCGAATCCGAGTCCGAACCCGTACTGGTATCGATAGCATCCGCTGCACTTTGCGCGTCCTCAATGGTCTGCGACAGCGAGGTTTCATAGGTGGCCTCGATCATGCGCGATACTGTGATGCCGCCCGAAACGGCAAGCCAAACCGCCATGCCGAACAGCGCCAGCTTGAAGGCGAGCTTCGCCAGAATCTCGCTGCTGCGGAACTGCCGGACGATGAGCAGCACGCACACCGCCGGTAAAATAAACCGAAAAACCGCGTATCCGGTAATGGTGAGCAGGTATTTCTCCAGCATAATAGCGCACAGTACAATCAGAAAGTCCGACGTGAGATCAGCCAGCTTTTCTGCGATGGCGCTGCCCGTGTCTCCCGGCAGAGCCGAAACAGCTGCAGATGCTGCCGTAGAAGCCGCAGTCAGCTTCATCACAGTCGTCTGCTTTTCGTTTAAGTATTCAATGCTCGTCCGGTGCGTCTCCGGTGAGGACTGCCATCCCGAGATACCGAAAAAGCACCCGAGTCCGATCATCATCAGCAGTACACACGAAACGATTCGCTTTGTCAGTTCGTTCATTTTATCCCTCATCTCTATTAGAAAACCCCCAACGGTCAGACAGACTAACGATTGGGGGTTGTTCACACTTATATGGTTACTTGCTCCAGGCTGCCTTGGCTGCGCCTTCCTTGAATACCTCGTGGAAGCCCTTGACATTAGCTGCAATGTCACCGCCGAACACGGCAGAACCTGCTACGATAACGTCTGCACCGGCGGCTACGATGTCGGCGGTATTGTTCAGCTTTGCACCGCCGTCAATCTCCAGCTCGCACTTATAGCCATTCTTCTGGATTTCCGCGCGGACAGCCTTGATTTTGTCCATGCACTCCGGGATAAAGCCCTGACCGCCAAAGCCCGGCTCAACGGTCATGATGAGCACCATATCGCAGTACGGCAGCAGCGGGAACAGCACCTCAGCGGGGGTTTTCGGCTTGATAACGCAGGCTGCCTTGACACCGGCTGCGCGGATTTTCTTCAGCTGCTCGAGCGTATCACCGTTGGACTCGTAGTGTACGGTGATGATATCCGAGCCGGCCTTGATGAAGTCATCCAGATACTGGTCCGGGTCCGAGATCATCAGATGTACATCGAGCACCTTGTCGGTCGCCTTGCGCAGCGCCTTAACCACCGGAGCGCCGATGGTAATATTCGGCACGAAGTGACCGTCCATAACGTCAACGTGAACATATTCCGCACCGGCATCGGTGGCAATTTTAATATCGCGTGCAAGATTTGCAAAATCTGCGGACAGAATAGACGGTGAGAGCTTGATTTCCATGACAGTTCCTCCTGTAACCGCAGAGTATTCCGCGGCATAATTTGATACCAGACGCGCCTGTATGCTCAACCGGTTTGCACGGCGCCGTCTTTTTGAATACGAGGGCGGCATGCACGGTCGCCCTCCTCTTGACTTACATTATATCACACCTCTTTGGAAATTGAAAGAAAAGAGTGTGGAGTGGAGATAACATAACATTTTCATCTTCTTCACACCGCTGCATCTTGTCACATCCTGCGGTTTCCATTTTTAATGAGCTATACCCAGAAGAAGGCTGCACCACACCGTCAATTACCGTTTGCTAATTCCTGATTACTAATTTGTTCTAACGGTATAGAAAACTTCTCCATCGAAATCAACAATATTTTGTCGCCCTCACCGATTGATTTATCTGCGTGAAAAAGGTAGAATAGAAGTATCATGCAATAAAGGAGCGAACACGATCATGAGCGTCAATCGTTGTTATTCCGAGAAAAAAAACGGCTTCGATGTCGAAGCACGCAGCCTGTTCTCCAGCCTGCACGACCTGTTGGAAATCAAAAACCTGACTCATGTGCGCTATCTCTGCCGCTACGACGCAGAGGGACTTGCACCTGAGACCTACGAGAAGGCAAAGGGCATCGTATTCTCCGAGCCTATGGCTGATGTGTGCTACGACGAGGACTTTCCCCGTCCGGAAGGCGCTCACACCATCCTTGCGGTAGAGCCACTGCCCGGTCAGTTCGATCAGCGCGCCGATTCCTGCGCACAGTGCATCCAGCTGCTCACCGGCGGCGAACGCCCGACCGTTGCCGCTGCTAAAATCTACGTTCTGGAAGGCGAACTCACCGCTGAGGACATGGACAAGATTCGCGGCTACCTGATCAACCCCGTGGACACCCGCGAGGCTTCGATGGACAAGCCTGCTACCCTCAAGGTAGAATACGCTATCCCGACCAGCGTTGCGTCCGTTGTCGGCTTCACCCATATGGACGAGAGTGCGCTCTCTGACCTGCTGCACCACATGGGTCTTGCGATGGACCTTGACGACCTCAAGTTCCTGCAGACCTACTTCCGCGACACCGAGAAGCGCGACCCGACCATCACCGAGGTTCGCATGGTCGATACTTACTGGTCCGACCACTGCCGCCACACCACCTTCCTCACCCAGATCGATGACGTAAAGTTCGAAGATCAGATGGTGCAGGACGCATTTGACCGCTACATGGCTGCCCGCGTAGAAGTCTACGGCGAGGAAAAGGCTGCGAAGCGTCCGGTAACGCTGATGGACATGGGTACGATCGCGGCTAAGGTGCTCAAGAAGCGCGGCTACCTGAAGAACATCGATGAGTCCGAGGAGATCAACGCCTGCTCCATTAAAGTGAAGGCGCTCGTGAACGGTCACTACGAGGACTGGCTGCTCATGTTCAAGAACGAGACCCACAACCACCCGACCGAGATCGAGCCGTTCGGCGGTGCTGCTACCTGCCTCGGCGGTGCGATCCGTGACCCGCTGTCCGGCCGCTCCTACGTTTATCAGGCAATGCGCGTAACCGGCGCGGGCGACCCGACCGTGCCGCTCTCTGAGACCCTCGAGCACAAGCTGCCGCAGCGCAAGCTGTGCCAGACCGCTGCTGCGGGCTACTCCTCCTATGGCAACCAGATCGGCCTTGCTACCGGCCTCGTACACGAGATTTACCATCCGGGTTATGTTGCAAAGCGCATGGAGATCGGCGCGGTTGTCGGTGCAGCTCCGCTGGAGAACGTCATCCGCGAGGTACCCGAGCCGGGCGACATCGTTATCCTGCTCGGCGGCAAGACCGGCCGCGATGGCTGCGGCGGCGCAACCGGCTCCTCCAAGAAGCACACTGAGGAATCCCTCGAGACCTGCGGTGCAGAGGTCCAGAAGGGCAATCCGCCGGAAGAGCGCAAGATTCAGCGTCTGTTCCGCGACGGCAATGTCACCCGCATGATTCGCCGCTGCAACGACTTCGGTGCGGGCGGTGTATCCGTTGCCATCGGCGAGCTGGCTGACGGTCTGGACATCGACCTGAACGCCGTACCGAAGAAGTACGACGGTCTGGACGGCACCGAGCTGGCTATCTCCGAGTCGCAGGAGCGCATGGCTGTCGTTGTCCGTGCAAAGGACGTAGACGCCTTTATTGCCGCAGCTGCCAAGGAGAATATCGAGGCTGTTGTTGTCGCAACCGTTACCGACAAGAACCGCCTGTGCATGACCTGGAACGGCGTCAAGATTGTCGATGTTTCCCGCGATTTCCTCAACACCAACGGCTGCTCCAAGCACGTTGACGCAGAGGTTGGCGCACTGCCGACTCCGTCCATCTCCTGCGCTCCGGCAGGCAATTCCGAGAAGGAAAAGCTGCTGAACCACGCCTCTACCCTCGGCATCTGCCTCGAGCGCGGTCTGGTTGAGCGTTTCGACGGCTCCATCGGCGCAAGCTCGGTATTCATGCCGTTCGGCGGCAAGTATCAGCTGACCCCGACGCAGGTTATGGCGGCTACCATGCCGGCCCTGAACGGTCAGTGCGAGACCGCCTCCGTTATGGCGTTCGGCTTTGACCCGTATTTCACCGAGCAGAACCCGTATCTCGGCGCTTCTTCCGCGGTAATCGAGTCCGTGGCAAAGCTGGTCGCAGCGGGCTGTGACTTTGAGACCGCTTACCTCACCTTCCAGGAGTATTTCGAGCGTCTCGGCAAGGACCCGAAGCGTTTCGGCAAGCCGCTCTCCGCGCTGCTGGGCGCATACACCGCACAGGAGAACCTGTGTCTGGCAGCTATCGGCGGCAAGGACTCCATGTCCGGCTCGTTCGACGATATGGACGTACCGCCCACGCTGGTTTCCTTCGCAATCGCACCGCAGGACGCTTCCCGCCTCATCTCTCCTGAGTTCAAGGCGGCAGGCCATCCGGTTTACTTCTTCGATGCACCGTACAATCAGGACGGCACGCCGGATTACACCACGCTCAAGTTTATGTGGAACGAGGTTGCAAACCTGATTGCGTCCGGCAAGGCGGTTTCCGCGTGGGCGCTGTCCACCGGCGGTATTGCCGAGGGTGTTTGCAAGATGGCGCTCGGCAACAAGATCGGCTTTAAGATGGACGACTCGTTCCCGGCTGACGCGCTGTACCTCAAGAACTTCGGCGGCATCCTGATCGAAGCCGCATCCGAACTCCCGGCTTACTGGCTGGTCGGCTATACCACCGACGATGAGAAGATCACGGTTGCCGGTGAGTCCGTAACGCTCGACGAGCTGACGAATGCCTTCGAGGGCAAGCTCGAGAGCGTGTTCCCGACTAAGGCGGCTGCTTCCGACGAGCATCTGACCAAGGTTTCCTTCACCGAGCGCAATGCTGCCGCTCCGGCGGTCAAGAGCGCAAAGCCGCTGGCGGTTATTCCGGTATTCCCCGGCACCAACTGCGAGTACGACACCGCCCGTGCGGTTGAGAATGCAGGCGGTGCGGCTGAGATTGTCGTTGTCCGCAACTTCTCCGCGGATGCCCTCCGTGAGAGCGCAGAGCAGCTCGAGAACTCTATCCGCAAGGCGCAGATGGTTATCCTGCCGGGCGGCTTCTCCGGCGGTGACGAGCCGGACGGTTCCGGTAAGTTCATTGCGTCCTTCCTGCGCGACGCAGGCATCAAGGACAGCATCCACGAGCTGCTGAACAAGCGCGACGGTCTGATGCTCGGCATCTGCAACGGCTTCCAGGCGCTCATTAAGCTGGGTCTGGTTCCCTACGGCGAAATCCGTGATGAGATGACCGGCAATGACCCGACGCTGACCTTCAACCTCATCGGCCGCCACCAGAGCCGCTACGCCACCACTCGCGTAGCCTCTGTGAAGAGCCCGTGGCTGTCCTCCTGCAACGTCGGTGACCTGCATTCCATCGCGTTCTCGCACGGTGAGGGTCGCTTCGTAGCGCCGCAGCACGTTATCGATGACCTCATCAAGAACGGTCAGGTAGCGTTCCAGTACACCGATCTGAACGGTGATCCGTCCATGGACATCGCGTGGAACCCGAACGGCTCCATGTGCGCGATCGAGGGTATCACCTCTCCGGACGGCCGTGTGCTCGGCAAGATGGGTCACACCGAGCGTTACAGCCCGTTCGTCGGCAAGAATATCTACGGCGAAAAGTATCAGCCGCTGTTCGCAAACGGCGTGAAATACTTTAAGTAAAGCCCGTGCAGAAAGCGCCCTCTCCGAGGGCGCTTTCACTGTTCACGGATGCAATTATACTTAATTAGTAGTTAGTAATTAAGAGCGCTGCCGCGCCAGTTAAGAAGATAAGCACTGGTGCGGCAGCACCTTTAATTACTAATTTCTCATTACTAATTATTAATTAGCAGAACTGATTTCTAATTGAAAGAAGGTTTTTAGATGGTTCACTACGACCACAAAGTCCAATACTACGAAACCGACGGCATGGGCATCGTCCACCACTCGAACTACATCCGCTGGTTCGAGGAGGCGCGCGTGGATCTGCTCGAGCAGCTCGGCTTTGGCTACGACCGCATTGAAGAGGCCGGTTACAGCGGTCCGGTGCTGGAGGTCTCCTGTCAGTACAAAACCATGTCGAAATTCGGCGAAACCGTGCGAATCGAAGCATCTATCACGCAGTACAACGGCGTGCGCATGACGCTGCACTATGATGTCTACGACAAGGCAACCGGCACGCTACGCTGTACCGGCGACAGCCGCCACTGCTTTATCAACGCCGAGGGCAAACCGGCTATCCTCAAGCGCTGCTGGCCGGAGTTTGACGCGACACTGGCTGCAAATACTGTCAAAGAGTAAAAAAAACCATCATCTCTGCATTTGAGATGACGGTTTTTGCCTGTGTTATCCTTTATTCTCCACGCCGGTCAGGTCCTTAACAACTTCGCCTGCAATGATAAGACCCGCAACAGCAGGCACAAACGCCGTGCTGCCCGGAACCTGCCTGCGCTGGGTGCACTTGCGCGCGGTGCCCGGTGGGCAGATGCAGTTCTGGCGGCAGCTGATCGCCATATCGTCGATTGGCGTCATGGCAGGCTCTTTGGAGTACACAACCTTGAGCTTGCGGATGCGGCGCTTGCGCAGCTCGTAGCGCATAACACGCGCGAGCGGACAGCCGGAGGTCTTATAAATATCCGTCACCTCCAGCTTGTCAGCGTGAATCTTGTTGCCTGCACCCATGCAGCTGATGATGCGCGTACCGGCCTTGGTTGCCTGCTCGATCAGCTCGAGCTTGCCGATTACGGTGTCGATCGCATCCACAACGTAGTCATACTGGGTGAAATCGAACTGAGAAGCGGTCTCAGGCGTGTAAAAGGTTTTGTAAACGTTGACCTTGCAGTCCGGATTGATATCGTGAATACGCTCGGCGGCGGCCTCTACCTTGTATTGACCGACCGTCTTGCGGGTAGCGATGATCTGGCGATTGATGTTGGTCAGGCACACCTTATCATCGTCGATGAGGTCAAGTGTACCGACACCCGAACGCGCCAGCGCTTCTACCGTGTAGCCGCCTACACCGCCGATGCCGAACACCGCAACACGCGCGTTGTACAGGCGCTCCATGCCCTGCTTGCCAAGCAGCAGCTCGGTTCTCGAAAATTGATTGAGCAAGTTTTTTCTCCCTTTCGTGCAGTTTTTCGCTTAGTTATAAGTATAACGGGGAATGCCTACTGTGTCAATAGGAAAGCTGTCGTTTCTCTGCACTGATTGACCGAGGCCGAACTGCGCAGGTGGGTTCGCCCTATCCGGGCAGCTTCTTTTTCGGCACCAACTGACCGGGGTACTCGAACTGCGCAAGCGTGTTCACCCCTGACGGGCGGGAAGTTTTTCGCTGAACCTCAGCGGGGGATTCGCCGTCTGCGGACAGAGGTACCGCCGCGGCGCCCGCCGCGTGGCAAAAAGGAAGTGACACCTGCGGTTTTCCCGTAAGCTGCTAAACATTGTTTCCGCGTCGTGCGCGGATTAAATAAGTGCCCTTCCTTTTTGAGTTCCTACATTTCCCTTGTTTAGATAGTCCGGCGAAAATCGGAGAGCGGCGACCGCTTCGAAATAGGGGAACAGCAGAGGGTTTTTACTACTGTGTCTTCCTAAACCTATTCGCATGTCAGATAACGTACTGCTGCACATACGGGCTACTCTGCACAGGGCGCGGCATAGCAGTGCCGCGCAAGTCGTTAGTCTGGAGATTACGGACAGTACCTACGCAGGATAAATTGTATCAAGCGGATAGCTCCGCAGGTGCCTACCCTTTTGGTTTCCGCGGCGAAATCGCCGCCGCTCCCCAGCCGGGCAGGCAAGTTACACTCGCTTCCAAGCGACCAATGCCACTCCTGCCGAGATAAACTCCGTCACCCAGAACGCATGCCAAACGCCATTCGCACCCATCATCTTACACAGCACGACCGCGATCGGCAGAATGACCACGGTATACCGGCACAGCGAAATCACGAGTGACGCCGTACCCTTTCCGAGTCCTTCCAGTGCGCCGGATGCCGTAACCGAAACCGCCGAAACAAGAAATCCCACACAGATAATGCGCAGCGCATGTGCACCGATGACCACCGTCCGGACATTTTCGGTGAAAAGCGCCATCAGCGGAGACGCAAACGCCAGACACAGCACCGTGCCGATCATCATAATGCACGCGCACAGCGCAAGCGCTACCTGAAAAATACGGCTGACGCGTTCCCGCTCACCCGCACCGTAGTTGTAACCGATCACCGGACGCATGCCCTGAATAATGCCGCTCGCAGGCAGATACAGGAAAGTCTGCAATTTGTAATAGATGCCGAGCACGACCACATACGCCTGACTGAGCTCAGCCAGCAGCGCATTCAGACACGAGATGAGTAATGACGGCAGCGCCAGATTGAGTGCCGCCGGAATGCCGACCGCATACAGCCGTGCCGTGATGCCTCGAGTACCGTGCAGCCCCTTGCGTGTGATATGCACGGACACCGGCCGCAGTCGATATATCACCAGATAGAACGCCAGCGTTACCAGCTGGCCGATGCCGGTGGCGAGTGCCGCGCCGCGCATGCCGAGCTGCGGGAACGGCCCGATACCGAAGATGAGCAGCGGATCCAGCACGATATTTGTCACACAGCCGAACAGCAGCGCTGTCATGGTCACCTGCATGCGACCCATCGCCTGATAAATCTTCTCGAATGCGAGGCCGACCATGATAATCACCGAGAACGCGAACGCGATGGACGCGTACTGTGTACCCATCTCCGCTACCTGCTCGGAATCCGTGAACAGCCGCAGGAAACGCGGCATAACGGTGATGCACACGATCATGCTCACCACGCCATGGATAACCGAGCACGCAATACCGCGCGTCGCCGCCGCGTCTGCCTTATCAATCTCACCGGCACCGAGATGATACGAAATCACCGCGTTAATGCCCACGCCGAAGCCGATAGCGAGCGCGTTTATCAAATTCTGTACCGGATAGACCAGCGACAGCGCTGTTATCGCGTCCTCTCCTATTTTTGCAACAAACAGGCTGTCGATGATGTTATACAGCGAGTTCACCAGCATGGAAACCACCATCGGCAGCGCCATTGAGAGCAGCAGCGGCAGTATCGGCTTTTCCCGCATAAAGCGTTGGTTCACGTTCGGTTCCTCCCTTTTGCGCAAATAAAAAACCGCACGGCCGGAATCCCGGTCGTGCGGCGAAAAAGAACATCTTGAGATGCTGTAAAAATCCACACAAATTTTAGTGAAATAAGTTTATCATAAAAGGTGCGGAATTGTCAAGCCGTCAGTTAATCTCGGTCGGCAGATCGACATAGCTGTCCAGATCGGTCGGTAGCGTAATCTTAACCGCATCGCCGGTAGCGGTTACCTTAGCGGCTGCGTTCAGGGTTGCGCTGATGGTCTCGCCCTCTGCCGTAATATCAACCGTACCGGAAATCGCGGTATCGGTAAGCATGCCATTGACTGCCTTCGCGGTAACATTCATATCGCGGGTTTTGATGGAAACACCGTCCAGCATGCCGCCGAGCAGCTCATCAAACAGGTCGGAACTGAAGACACTGTTCATGTTGTACTTAACGGTCATACCGCCGCTGCCCTTGGTAATGCTCTCAATCGCGCTGACCGGAACAGAGCTGTTCATAGCAGAAATCTCCATGCCGTTCAGCACATCATCAAAGGACATCGCCATTTTGTACTTGCCCTGTGCACCCATATCCATGTAGTAAGTGCCATTGGTGAAGTAATAGTTAATATCCTGCGACATACTGGTGTCGCCGCCGTTCGCCAAAGACGGGTCGATCGTCATGTTCAGCTTGCCGCCGAATGCCATCACGGACTTGTCCAGCTCCTTGAGGTTCATATCGGTCTTAACCGTCATCGGCATGGACATATCGAGCAGCTTGGTAGTGCCGAGTTTAACGCTTGCCTTGATGTTCATATCCATAGCCATCTTGGACTCCGCCGAGGTGTTCTCCGCAGCGGTGTTGAATGCGTCCGCGTCTGCGAAAAATGCGCCCAGAGAAGCAGCCTTGGTCTTGTCAACCGCACCGTCTGCAACCAGCTTATCGAGCAGAATGCTGTCACTGCCCTTGACATCGGTATCAAGCGCAGTCAGGCTCATTGCAACTACGTTGTCACGCAGGAAATTCTTGGTGCTGCAGTTGATATCGTCAACCAGACCAACCTGCTCACCGAAATCCAGTGCTTTGGCATAGGTAAAATCGCCCTTGGCATCCGAGTAGCCGAGTGCGCGCAGCAGGAACGTGGTATACATCTGTGCAGAGCACTTGCCGGTCGGGTTATAGGCAGTCGCACTCATGCCGTTGGCAAGGCCGTTATCGTACAGGTACTGCACATACGGCTTTTCCCAGCCCTTCAGATCGGTAAACGGTGCGGTGTAGGTCAGCTTTTCCGCCTCAGACTCCTTGCCCAGCAGACGGACCAGCATTGCCGAAGCCTCGGCACGGGTGGGTGCCTTGTCAAGCTGGTAACCCTGATTAGTGCCCTGGAACAGTCCCACGTCCTTCAGGCGGTCCGCACAGTTTGTGAAGTTCGCCGCACCGGCTGTTGCCGTAATACCGGCAGCAACCAGCATGGATGCCAGTGCGATTCTCATCTTTTTCATATTGTCTTCCTCCTTTTGATTGAAACAGCCAATAGCTTATCCTTAGGATAGCATAGTTCTTGGGAAAAGTAAACAACAATTCAGAAACGATGCAGCTATCTGGCGCATGATTGCAAATCTGCGCAGAGCATGGTAAACTAAAGGTGCTTTTTGTCGGTTGCTTTGCCTTTCTGACAGCAATTTTATCATACAGGGATGTTTGCTACATGGTTTTCAGCAGTTTGATTTTTCTGTTTTTCTTTTTACCAGCGGTGCTGTTCTGCTATTATATCGTGCCGCAGAACTTTATCCGCGTGCGGAACGCGGTGCTGCTTCTGTTCAGCCTGTTCTTCTATTTTTACGGAGAACCCAGGCTGATCGGCATATTGATATTTTCGATACTGATGAACTACCTGTTCGGTCTGTCCATGCGCAGTACATACAGAAAACCGCTGCTCATTTTGTGCGTTATCGCCAATCTGAGCCTGCTGGGTGTATTCAAGTATCTGAATTTCTTCATCAGTTCAGCGGACAGCCTGTTCGGACTGGGTATTCCGGTGCCGGATATCGTCATGCCGATCGGCATCTCGTTTTACACGTTTCAGGCGCTCAGCTACGTCATTGACGTATACCGCCGAGAGGTTCCGCCGCAGCACGATCCGTTTTCACTGGCGCTGTACGTCTCCATGTTCCCGCAGCTGATTGCAGGCCCGATTGTACGTTATCACGATGTCAACGTGCAGCTTGCCGTGCGAAAGCACTCGTTTGCACAGTTTTCCGAGGGTATCAGCCGGTTTCTGTTCGGTCTCAGCAAGAAGGTGCTGCTGTCCAATGTATTTGCGCAGATTGCGGACGGCGTATTCAAATATGCACCGAGCGAGCTGTCCGTCGCCGGTGCATGGATGGGCGCGATTGGCTACACGCTGCAGATTTACTTCGATTTCTCCGGCTACTCGGATATGGCGATCGGTCTCGGCAAGATGTTCGGTTTCGAGTTCCTCGAAAACTTCAACTATCCGTACATCAGCAAGTCGGTCACCGAGTTCTGGCGCCGCTGGCACATCTCGCTGTCCACCTGGTTCCGCGACTATGTGTACATTCCGCTTGGCGGCAACCGGTGCTCACCCGCACGGCACATTTTCAATCTGCTTGCCGTATGGACACTGACCGGCTTCTGGCACGGTGCCAACTGGACGTTTATGGCGTGGGGTCTGTACTTTGGCGTGCTGCTCATTCTGGAAAAGAAATTCCTCGCCGGATGGATTACGCGCCTGCCGTCCGTGCTGCAGCATGTCTATGCGCTGTTTTTTATCGTCATCGGCTGGGTGTTCTTCCGCAGCGATTCGATGGGACTGGCGGTGCAGTACCTCGGCAGCATGTTCACTTCGACGGTGCCACTCAATCGGTTCGTAATCGAATATCTGCTGCGGTTCTGGCCGTACCTGCTGTTTGGTGTTGTACTGTCCGCGCCGGTATTCCCGCGTCTCAAGTCCATCCGTATATGGCGTGTACTGGAGTTTCCGGTGCTGGCTGTCCTGTTCACACTGTGCCTGATGCGCCTGCTCGCCAGCAGCTATAACCCGTTTATCTACTTCCGTTTCTGAGGAGGCTGAGACCATGAAAAACGCGAAGCATATTGTCAAAACCGTTCTGTTCTGCGGCACGCTGGCCGTTTTTTCGGCTGTCAGTGTATTCAGCCCGAAGGAAAAAGGCTCGTTTTACGAAAACCGCAGGCTGGCGGTCTTTCCGGTGGCGAGCGTCGAGACCGTGCTGGACGGCACGTTTTTCTCCGATGTAGAGACCTATATCAGCGACCACTTTGCCTGCCGTGTTCCGCTGCTGCGGCTGAACGTCCACAAGGAGCTTGCGCTGCACAATCCGGTCGTCAGCAACACGGTTATCGCAGGCGATACGCTGCTGCCCTATCACGGCAAGCCGCGCACCGATTATGACCATGAAAATATGCAGACCGTACTGGATGCGCTCTCGCAGGTGAGCGCGGCGTGTGAGACTGTCGGTGCAAAGTTCATCTATCTGTCCATTCCCGAGCAGAGCAGTGCTTTGCGGTACAAATATCCGTCGTACCTCACGTCCGGCACCTACACGGATGATTCCATGCGCACGGACTTTCTCGCCGGACTGGATGCGCGCGGCATTGACTGCCTGAACATGGCTGACTATCTCTGTACCGATTCGGAGAAATATTACAGCAAAACCGACCATCACTACAACTTTTACGGCGCATATGAGACCTATCTGCGCACCATGGAGCACTTGCAGACGCTCGGCATAGACGCACCTGTCACCACCGATGTGACCATCGAGCCGATCGAGCGACCGTTTCTCGGCTCCCGTTCCCGCAAGCTGCTCGGTGAGTACCCTACGAATGACAAGCTGTACCGCTTTACGCTTGGCACGCCCGTGCCCTTTACGCGAGAAGATAACGGCAAGCCGGTTGCCAGCACGGTGGTCAACGAGAATTTCAACAACGTGTACGATTACTACATGGGCGGCGACATTGGCGAAACCATTATTAAGACAAACCGTCCCGGCCTGCCGCGTGTGCTTGTCATCGGCGATTCGTTCACCAACCCCTTGGAGGGCATCCTGTATACCTCGTGCGATGAAATGCGCAGTCTGGATTACCGCCACTATGACGGCGAGAATATCCTCGATTATATCGCTGATTATCAACCCGATGTCGTGCTGTATGTCCGCGATGATCTGACCTGCATCACCACCGAAGGCAACGGCACGATGGGACTTGCGGAATAAAAAAGACACCCCTCGGGGTGTCTTTTTCAGATAGGCATGCGGTGTAATTGAGAATGAAAAATTCTTCTCTGACTTTTACTTCAATTACTGCCAATCAAGCGGCTTCGGCTGCTCAAATGTAGTTGTTGGCTCACAGAAGACGTGCTCATGTGCACTCTTGAGGATGCACTCCATCACCTCAAGCGAATGCAGCGCCATCTCGCCGGAGGCACGCGGCTTGCGGCCCTCCTCGAGCGCGTAGACGAGATCCACTAGACCGATACCGCGCGGGTTCTCGGCGTGGCTGACCGAATTGAACGGATGGCTGTTCGGCACGACCGGCCACGGCGCGTTCACGTTCTCCGGACGGCGTTCGGCATCCGCCCAGCGGTACTGGTCGGGCGTGCGCATGAGCGTATCGCCACCGAACAGGTTGGGACCGGAAATCGGATCCTTTTCATCAATGAGCACCGTACCCTTGGTACCGTAAATCTCCATGCGCGGCAGCTCGGAATCCCAGACGTCAAAACTGCAGGTCAGCGTCACCTGTGCCCCGCACACAAACTCGAGAATCGCGTTGATATGAGTATCCACGTCCACCGGCAGCACCTGTCCCTTGCTCGGGCCGGACGGCACAGTTCGCGTCTCCCCTGCCTTGGTGGCCATTGCGCATACGCGCTTTACCGGGCCGAGCAGACTGAGCAGCGCCGTGACGTAGTACGGCCCCATATCGTACAGCGGACCCGCACCCGGCTGATAGAAGAATGCCGGAGCCGGATGATGGAACTCGTGCCCGTGACCGACAAACCACGCGCCGCCGCCCGTGATGCGGCCCAGTCTGCCGCTGTCGATCAGCTCGCGGATGTTTTGCAAGCGGCCGCCGAGAAAGGTGTCCGGCGCACAGCCAATCAGCAGTCCCTTCTCCTTGGCAAGCGAAACAAGCTCCCTGCCCTGCTCAAACGTCATCGCCAGCGGCTTCTCCGTGTAGACATGCTTGCCTGCCTTCAAGGCTGCCAGATTATACTCATAATGTGCCTGCGGCGTTGTCAGATTGAGAATAATGTCAATATCCGGGTCAGCGATCAGCTCCATACCGGAGGCGTATGCCTTGGGAATACCGTGCTCTGCCGCCTTTCGCTGTGCCTTCTCCAGTCCGCGTGAGGCACACGCCACCACCTCGACTGCGTCATACTTTTTCAGATTGTTCAGGTAAACATTGCTGATGTCGCCAATGCCAATTACACCAACGCGTAATTTCTTCATCTTATGTTCCTCCCTTTGCTCTTTGACCATATTATAAAAGGAATGCGGGTGGTTGTCTTACAATATCTTGCGATTTCTTACAGGCAGGAGACAGGAGCTTCGGTTGCGGTTTACCGCTACGCAGGAGATCACCGGCCACCCGACAACACGGGCAATCATCGTCCGCTCCTCACTTCTGCCTCCTCATTCCTCACTTTTTACGACTTGCATGTGCGGATATGCAATATCAATGCCTTCCGCGTCATAGGTAAGCTTAATGCCCTCGAGTACGGCACACTTCAGTGCGAATGCGGTGGCGTTATCCTTCGCCCACAGCGAGGCACGCAGAACAACCGCCGAATCCGCCAGCTCAAGCACAACGACCGGCACATCGGGCACGCCGTCCTTTTTCTGCTGCTCGGTGCGAATATCGAGAAAGGTCGGCTGCTTCCGCACCTCGCGGGCGAGCAGCTCTTTGGCTTTTTTGAGGTCGCTTTCGTAGGTAATCCCCACTGTCAGGAACACGCAAACCTTGCTGTCCGCATAGTCGGCGTTCTCGATGATAGCACTGTTCATCTTGCTGTTTGGGATGATAACGCGCTTGTTCTCGAACGTGCGGACCGCAGTATGGTGCAGCGTGATCTCCTCAACGCAGCCGGTGATGTCATTATCGACATAGCGCACGACATCGCCCATCTTAAACGGCTTGAATGCGAGGATCATCACGCCGCTGACCACGCTGCCGAGGGCTTCCTGTGCAGCAAGACCGGCAACCACCGCGATCACACCACCGGTAGCCAGCAGAGTACGCACCGCACTCGACAGCACCGGAATCGCACCTACGATGACCATGCCGCCCGCAAAGTACACCGCAGCAACCGCTATGTATCGCACAAATCCTAAGACGGTCGCAATACTGCTGTTCGTTTTCCGGTGACGGTCAACCAGCTTTTTCATCAGCCGATTGACCAGTCCGGCCGCCGCCAACGTCAGGAGCAGCACCGCCACAGCCAGTATTCCCGTGGAAATCAGCTTTCCCAGCGGGGATTCCATAAATTCTGTAAACCATTCAAACATCAGGGTTCCCTCTCTTTCCGGAGATAGGTTTATTATAGCGTATCTGCGGGTACGATACAATAGGAAAAGCCTCGGAGCATACATCTCCGAGGCTTGAGGCTGTCGAAAAACTATCGTTTTCCGAGCAGCCTCTCGCTCGAAACCACGCTTTCGAGCGAATACTGAAGAAAAACCGCGCCCTGCGGGCACATTTTTTCTTCCCTTGTATAAATTCCGAGATACATGCTCCCGGAATTTATGAATTTGCTTCGCAAATTCTATTTTATGCGTGCTGCCGCACGAAGCGTAAAAATTAAAATAATACTTTTTTGACAGACTGAAGCCTCGGAGCATACATCTCCGAGGCTTTTCACACGTTCATAAATGATATCCTGTCGTTTGCCTGATGCTATCACCGCATAACCTCCACGAATGCAGGTTGCCCGGCAGGATGCTTACCCTTCCGAATAAAACTCCACCGACGGTTCGGTCAGATGCTCATACATACGCACGAACGAGCTTTCCATATACGCCGAGAGAAAACCGTTCAGTACGGCAGTCAGGCATAGCGCCGCCACCAGAGCTGCCGCGAACACCGCAATCGCCATGCCGGTGCTCATCACGGTCAGACCGACCGTGCCGAGCAGGATACATCCCCAGAGGACAACCGCCGTCAGGATATACCAGCCGATAAAGCTGAGGTCGAACACAAACAGCTTCATCAGATTTCCACGAAACGCCCATGAAGCCTCGCGCGTAGCCGCCCATGCGCTGCGGTTCTCGTCCTGCGCGAGCAGGAGCCAGCCTGCGTTATAAGTCTGCAGCTTAACGCGAATCGGAATCATCACCAGCAGGTACACAACCTGCAGCGCTCCCGCAATCACTTGATACTGTGCCATATCCGAGACAGCCATAGCAGCCGCAAACACGATTGTCGAATAGATGACGGTCGGCACGATTGACCAGATAATGCCGCGCAGCCACAGCGTAAACACCATGCGGATGCCCGCCCAGACACTTTTCAGCGAGGTAAACGGATACATGAGTGTACCCACCGTTACATCCTCGCCGTGTGCGAGGCCGATGTAAAAGTGCATGAGGCCGAACTGCAGGGGGCCCGTAATCGCCAGCATAAGCGCAATGCACAACCATACCGTATTCAGTCCGCGCGAGAGTGCCGCCATCAACTGGTAATCATTCGCAGAAACACCGCCCGCGATGAGCGCGAACGCTCTGCCGAACACGGAAACGTACAGGATCACCATCAGCAGCACATACGGCACGAGGTACATCAGCTGGATGCCGATACACCGGCCAAGGTTTTCCATTACACGCGCCTTCTGCTCCCGCTTAAGCTGTCTGCGGGTCTCAGCTGTAAAATTATTCATAAAATTCTCCGTTTTCTTTATCATTCACCGACGTAAACGACCTCATCCCGCTTGGAATAGGTGGAGCTGTTGGCCAGCACCTCGGTCGTCTTGCCGTTTTCGGTAATCTGCTTGTAGGTCTTGGTCGAGTAGCCCGTGATGCCCGAGGTCTCCACACGGCTGTCGCCTGCCTCCATCGAGCTGTCCGTCTTTGTAACGGTCTCCGGCTTGTAGGTCTCGAGCACCTCTGTGCGGGTCGTGACCGTCTTGTCGCTCGTTTTGGTGCCGACAATGGTCATGATCATCTGACCGTCGGTCTGCTCGGCAAGAATCTTGACCGGATACGCCGTATTGTTGACGAACCGGAAATCCAGATTGCCGTAATCCACGGTTGCGTCCTCGCCGAGCGGTGTGTAGGACACGGTAAAAGAATGATTATGTCGTTCGGTCACCTTCAAATCGGCACGCAGCACGGCCATGTACAGCGTCGAGGACGGCTGGCAGACACCGCCGCCGAACTCGTCAATAATCTTGCCGCCCGAGTAGGCGTGCGCCTCCTGATAACCGCGTGCGGCTGTACGCTCGCCAACCGTGCCATTATAGGAAAACTCGTCGCCCGGATTGAGGATGGTGCCGTTGATGGCTTTAGCCGCCAGACGGATGTTGTTCGTACGCGGTGCGTTGCCCTCGTCGAGATTGGTCGCCGTGCGCGCGAGCGTATCGTGGAACAGCTTCGCCTTGAGCGTCTCTGCCGTGATGGACGGCTGGGTGATCGTCACCGGAATGGTGTAGGTCTCCTGCGAGCCGTCGCCGATGATCTCCCTGGCTTTGTCAGTGTCGAACGATACGCCTGCCTTGCCGGCAATGATGGTCTTGCCGTCCTTCTTGCTGACGGTGGCATTGACCGGGTCACCGATAATGTCGGCTGCGATCTTGTCAACGTCAATCGCCGGAGCGGCTGTCACATCGGTCGAGACCTCATACGGCTCAAAGTCCATCAGGCGGATCTGATCGGTCAGCGCCTGCTCTACCGCATCCGTGTCAAACTTGACGCCCGGCTTGCCGGAATGCACGATCAGATTGCTGTCCTTCAGCTCCCAGGTCGGATTGACCGGCTCGGTCAGCGCCGTGTCCGCGATTTCGTTGAGCGTGCCGCGCAGGCTTTCCTCGTCTACGGTTGCCGCAATCTGCGCCTCTCTGTGACCGCGCATTGCGCCGATGATATCGTGCACGCGCTCGAGCGGATTGCCGGTGCGGCCTATTTCATAGGCGTTCTCGGCGGACTGGATGCCGTCCACGCTTTTCAGCACCTTATCGACCGGAATATCATAGTTGGAGTCGTAAATCGTCACCGTGACATTTTTGCCCTCGTACAGCGGCGCACTCTGGTCCTCGATGGTGTTTGCCGCATCATCGCGGTTCATGCCGCCGACCACGATCGGTCCGACAGTCACACCCGGAAAAACATTCGGGTAGCAGTACACATAGCCGAATGCACCGGCTGCCGCCGCAATGACAACCCCGACGGCAATCTTTACACCGATGGGAACACGACGTTTCTTCTTCGGCTGCTTCGCTTCCGTCCGGACGGCCTGCGCCGGTTTTTCCGACTTTGGGGCCTGTTTTTTGATCAAATGCGCTCCCTTCTTCGGTTTATTTGCGCTTTTATCTGCCATGAGTATACCTCTTAACTAATCTATGTCTATGCTTGGAATTGTTTACTGATGTAACGAAAACGTCAAATGCATCGTCTTTCCCCTTTATGCTGTATTTCATTTGTCTGATGTTTCCACGCCGAAGCGCGCATGAAATAGAATTTGCTGTGCAAATTCCAAAAAAGAGGGAACATATATCACTCTATTTTGACATCCGGAGGGAGAAAGTTTCCGCATGGGAACTTCCGGACGACTTTGGAACGGTCTATGGTCCGTTCCTGCTTGTCGGCGAAACCACGGTTTCGCGACAGCCATTCGACAGGTACACCTTTATATTATAGCGCCCTGTATTCATGATAGCAACCACAAATTCGGATAAATTCGGTATATGCCGTCATAATCTGTCGCTTTAACTTGCTATCAGATGTATTTTCTGATATAGTATTATTAGTATGTGTAGAAGTTGTTTTCACAGCCACTGCACACCGCCTGAACGGTATTTTTCCCGCATACTGCGTTGTTTCCCTTTGTAATCCCACGGATTACTGCAGAAAAACGCCTTGTCTGCAGAAAAAATCCTCGTCCATCCGGCGCACTCTGGCTGTAAAAGCAACTTCATATTTTGTGAAAAAGAGGAGTAAATGTAAGTGAAACAATTAGGACTGTTAATTCGACTGATTATCGGCATCATCGCCGGTATCCTCATCGGTATGTGCGGACAGTGGTTCGGCATCGCGGACACTGCGTTCTTCGTTACCATCATCCGCCTGCTGGCAACCTTTACCTCGCTGTTCTCGACCTTCCTGTCGTTCATGATCCCGCTGATCATCCTGTCGTTCATCACGGTCGGCATGGCAGAGCTTGGCAAGAAGGCCAACCGTCTGTTCGGTCTGACCCTGCTGCTGGCCTACGGCACAACCGTTATCTCCGGTCTGCTGACCTTCTTCATCGGCAAGGCCGTTCTGCCGGGACTTATTCAGCCCATCACCGGCGATGTACTCGAGAGCAACGCCTTCGAGCCGCTGTTCACCATCACCGTTGACCCGATATTCGGCGTTATGACGGCGCTCGTGTTCGCATTCGTGCTCGGCATCGGCATGGCAAACCTCAAGGGTGATTCCCTGCTGAACGTTTTCCGTGATCTGCAGAAGATCGTTACCGGCGTACTCAGCCGCATTATCATTCCGCTGATTCCGATCCACATCGCAGGTCTGTTCGCCAACATCGCAGCCGAGGGCCGTCTGGCGGCTACCGTCAAGATGTTCGCTTCCCTGTATGCTATCATTATTGTGCTGCAGCTGCTGTACATCTTGTCTCAGTTTGGTCTGGCAAGCATTGTCTGCCGCAAGAACCACTTCAAAAGCATGAAGAACGCCGCTCCGGCGTACTTTACCGCACTCGGCACCCAGTCGTCTGCATCGACTATTCCGATTGCACTGAACTGTGCATATAATAACAACATCAACAGCGACGTTGCCGACTTTGTCGTTCCGCTGTGCGCTACCATCAACCTCAACGGTGATACCATCTGCCTCGTACTCGGCTCGATGGGTATCATGCTTGCAAGCGGCATGAACCCAACCTTTGCCATGTTTGCTCCGTTTGTATTCATGCTGGGCGTTACCATGGTTGCGGCTCCGGGTGTACCGGGCGGCGGCGTTATGTCGGCACTCGGCCTGATCACCTCGATGCTCGGCTTCACCGACCCGATGCAGCAGCTTATCATTGCCCTGCACTTCTCGCAGGACAGCTTCGGCACTGCTACCAACGTCACCGGCGACCAGGCGATTGCCCTCATCGTGGACAAGGTAGACCGTTCTGCTTCCGAAAAATAACCGAGAAGCTGTTTTCATAACCATCCCTCGGCTATAAAAACAACTTCTACTCTCCTGAAAGGCGGCGATTCCGGTAAATGGATATTCTGCTCGATATTGTGCATTCAGTTGACTACGGCGTTCTCGCGTACATCTCGGAGCACTGGCGCGGTGGTCTGTCCGACACAGTCTGGAAGGTGTTCTCCCTGCTGGGCAGCTATGGTGCTGTCTGGATTACGCTTGCCGTACTGCTGCTGTTCTTCCGGCGAACACGCCGCGCCGGCGCGGCGATGCTGATCGCGCTCGGTGTCGGCTTTCTGCTTGGCAACGTGTTCCTCAAGAACCTTGTCATGCGGCCGCGTCCATTTGTCACCCACACCGACCTGACAGCGCTGCTCGTTCCGGAGGACCCGTGGTCGTTTCCGTCCGGACACACGCTCAGCTCGTTTGCGGCAGCTTCGGCGCTGTACTTCTTCCACCATAAGACCGGTTTCCTGGCCTTTCTGCTGGCGGCAGCCATTGCGTTTTCGCGGCTGTATGCCAGCGTCCATTACCCGACCGACGTACTGGCCGGAGCGGTCATCGGCGTGCTGTGCGGCATTATCGCTGCATGGCTGACCGACCGCGTTACCGACCAGTGCCACACGCTCCGGCTGAGAAAGGGCAAAAAATGAATCAATACAAACGCCTTCTCGGCAATACCTTTATCTTCGCGATAGGCACGTTCAGTTCCAAGATTCTCGTTATCCTCATGCTGCGTTTCTACACCGGCATGATGACGCAGGATGAAATGGGTGTCGCCGACCTGATCATCAAGACCACCAGTATTCTGTATCCGGTGGTGTCGCTGTCCATCGGACAGGCGGTCATCCGCTACGGACTTGAGCGCAAGTATTACAAGCGCAGTGTGTTTACCATTGCGCTTGTAACCGTGCTGTGCGGCTTTATTATCGCACTGCCGTTTCATCCGCTGCTGAGTCTCATCCACTATAACACCTCGGCGGGTGTTACCGGCTCACTGCTTGAGTATCAGTGGATCATCTACCTGTATGTTCTGACCTCGTGCACGCAGAATGTGTGCAGCCAGTTCATCCGCGCGCTCGGACACGTCCGCCTGTACGCGATCGACGGCATTTTCCGTACGTTCGTCACCATCATGCTGAACATCCTCTACCTGAAGGTGTTCCGTTGGAACATCCTCGGCTATGTGTTCTCCATCATCTGCTCGGACGCACTTTCCACTGTTTGCCTGTTCATTATCGCCGGTTTGTGGAAGTACGTCAAGCTCAAGCGTCTGGACACACACCTGTGGCGCGGAATGCTGGCGTACTCGCTGCCGCTCGTGCCGGATGCGATTCTCGTGTATATTATCGGCTTCTCGGATCAGGTGTTCCTCGCTTCCATGCAGGATACCGCAGTCAGCGCCATCTACTCGATCGCCTACCGTGTACCGACACTGATCGCGCTTGTTGCGTCCATCTTTGTTGATGCATGGCAGATATCCATGGTCAACAACAACACCAAGGAGGAGCAGATCACGTTCTTCTCGAACGTCGGCAACACATACTCGTCCATCGTGTTCATCATCGCGTCCGGCGGCGTAATGTGCGCCAAGCTGGCTATGACGGTTCTCGCCGTGCCCAGCTACTATATCGGCTGGACGTTCATCCCGATTCTGGCGATCGGCGCGGGCTTCAACTGCCTGTCCAGCTTCCAGAAAAGCGTGTATCTGCTGGAAAAGAAGACGGTTGCGTCCTTCCTGTCCACGGCATTCTCCGCGGTCATTAACATCGGTCTGAACGCCCTGCTCATCCCGCGGATGGGCGGCACGGGTGCGGCGCTGGCAACGCTCATCAGCTATGTGGCTCTGTTCCTGTACCGTGCAATCGACAGCCGTCGGTTCATGCCGGTCCGCTGGAAGGTGCCGCGCCTGACGCTGACCGTGATTTTGCTTGCCGTGCAGTCCGTACTCATGCTGCTCGAGCCGCCGCTGTGGCTCGTCTGGCAGATTGCGCTGTTCGGCGCGGTTGCGGCACTCAACAGCCGCGAGATGCTGCTCAGTGTCAAAAAGCTGCTGCATCGAGCATAAGTTTATATGCAAAGGGAATGCCTGTGAGGTGTTCCCTTTTTCTTTTGCTGTCTACACGACATTATCACGTTATATTGTAGGATGCGCCGACTCGGTGCACCGCCTGTAAACCACATGCACGCACATAGAAGATAAAACCGCATCGTTCATTCTCCATTCTCAATACTCCATTACTCAACGAAAAAAAGACAGACGAAAAATCGTCTGTCTTTTTGCGTTAGATGGAAAAATTAAGCGTTCCGTTATTAACAAGATCCTCGAGCGTGACCGAATCAACATAATTATTGATTGCGTCATACAATCCGCGCCAAAAGCTGAGCGTAATGCATTCATCTACACGAGGACAATCCACCGGCTCGTGCTCCAAACACGCCACCGGCGCAAGAGAGCCTTCGGTAATACGCAGAATATCGCCCACGGTATACTCCGAAGGATGCCGCGCCAGCTGATAGCCGCCCTGTGCGCCTCGCGTCGAGATAACAAAGCCCGCACGCGAAAGCTGCACCACGATCTGCTCCAGATACTTGGCCGAGATCTGCTGTCGCTTGGAGATATCGCGCAGCGGAATGTAGCCGCCTGCGTCATGCTGCGCCAGGTCGATCATCAGACGAAGCGCATATCTTCCTTTGGTTGAAATCTTCATAGTTGCAAATTCCCCTTTTTACTAATATACCACAGGTTTACTATGAATTCAAGTCCAAACCGATTTTTTGTTTACAATTTTTTCAGAATTGCCTCAATATGCTCATTGGCCTGCTCCACTTCCCAGTGCAGCTCGGTTGCGGAAATACGCTCCGCGCCATGGCCGAGAATAATCATCTGCTCCATGCCGTCCGATGTAGCCACACGAACACGGTGCTTGTGCGACAGGTCGTAGGACGCCTGCTCAATGTACATATCCGCGGTTTCGGCCTCCTTGGTGTAGACAATATGGATGCCGCCGCGCTGCTCAATTGAGCCGGTGCCGCCTTTGACCTTATAGGCATCGAACACGAGAATAAGATGGCATCTGCGCACACCCTGATAATTGCTCAGCACGTTGACGAGCGCTTCACGGGCTGCGTTGACATCACGGGCGGCAATGTCGCGCAGCTCGTCCCACGAGAAGATGATGTTGTAGCCGTCCACGAGCAGATAATCGTCCTCACGAATGCGGGTGACGTACAGCTGCTCAAGCGTCGCGGCCTTTTTACGGCTCTGCTGAAAGGCTTCAAAGCCGCGGTTTTTGACCGGACCGTAGGTGCGTTCAAACAAGGCCCGCAGTTCCGCATCGCCGCCGAAGCCGTCTCCGCCGCCTGTGCCGGAGGAACGCACCGGACGGACTTGTTCCGGCTCTTCTTCCTTAGGTTTAAGCACGTTTGAGGTATCCGCATGCGCGTGCTCCGGCACTTCATCCCACTTGACAACATAGCCTGCACCGTGCGAACAGAACACGGAATCCGGCGTATTTTCCACATCGGCGGTCGGGTCGTAGGCGGCTGCCGAGATGACTTTCTCCGCGTTGTGGCAGGGTGCGTAGCCGTCCGGTGTGCACGACAGCCGACCGCGTCCCTTGGTGTACGCGGCAACCTCGGTCCAGTAGTTGCGCATGGTGGAGACCGGCGCCGTTCCGGTCAGAAGCGAGCCGTGAGCACCCTGCTCGGGCGGCTCGAACGTGCCGTTCATTCGCTGAATGTCGGTCATGGCGCGTCCGACGCACTCGTCCGGCAGCTCCAGCCGGAAGACGTAATACGGCTCGAGCAGCAGACTCTCGGTGCGCATAAGGCCGTTGCGGACGGCGCGGTAGGTCGCCTCACGGAAGTCACCGCCTTCCGTGTGCTTGACGTGTGCGCGGCCTGCAAGGATGGTTATCTTCACATCCGTGATGGGTGCACCGGTCAGCACGCCCAAGTGCGTTTTTTCCGCCAGATGCGTGAGGATCAATCGCTGCCAGTTTAGGTCAAGCACATCGGTCGGACACGCCGTTGACAGCTGAATGCCGCTGCCGCGCTCTGCCGGTTCAAGCAGCAGATGCACCTCGGCGTAATGCCGCAGCGGCTCGAAATGGCCGATGCCGATCACCGGCTCGGTGATGGTCTCGCGGTAGACGATGCTGCCCTCGTCAAAGGTCACATCCACGCCGAAGCGTTCCGCGATAACGCTGGTGAGGATTTCCAGCTGCACTTCGCCCATGAGCTGCAAATGGATTTCGCCTAATCGTTCGTTCCACACCACGCGCAGCTGCGGGTCCTCCTCCTCAAGCTGGCGCAGGTTGCGCAGCATGACATGTGCGTCGCACCCTTCCGGCAGGCACACGCGATAGCCGAGAACCGGCTCGAGAACCGGCGGCAGCGCACCGGCTTCCGCGCCAAGACCCATACCCGGACGCGTGTGCGTAAGTCCTGTCACCGCACAGACCATGCCGCTCTCGACGCGCTCAGCCGTGCGGAATTTTTCACCCGAGTAGATGCGGATGCCGCTCACTTTTTCCTGCCAGCCGCCGTCCTCGCCGCCCGAAAGCTGCTCGCGCACGGACAGCGCACCGCCGGTGATTTTGAGATATGACAGGCGGTTGCCCTGTGCGTCACGCGCGATTTTGAACACGCGCGCACCAAAATCCATACTGTACTGCGGTGCAGGAAGATAGCGTTCCAGACCGTCCAGCAGCGCGTCCACGCCGTCCAGTTTGAGTGCCGAGCCGAAATAGCACGGGAACGCTTTTCGTTCCGCAACCAGCTGTGCGATCTGGCTGTCGTCCACCATTCCTGTCTCGAGGTACTGCTCGAGCAGACCTTCATCGCACAAGGCAAGCTCCTCTGCCATTGTGTCCGTCGAAGTGAAGTCCACACAGCCGCTGTCCAGCCGCGATTTCAGCTCCTGCAGGAGTGCATTTCGGTCTGCGCCGTCCAAATCCATCTTGTTGATGAACAGAAACGTCGGGATTCCCTGCCGCGTCAGCAGCCGCCACAGCGTTTCCGTATGCGCCTGCACGCCGTCCGTGCCGCTGATGACCAGCACCGCACAGTCGAGCACCTGCAGTGTGCGCTCCATCTCCGCCGAAAAGTCAACGTGACCGGGCGTGTCCAGCAGTGTCACCTCGGTGTGCGGCAGAGAGAACTCCGCCTGCTTGGAGAAAATTGTGATACCGCGCGCGCGCTCAAGCGCAAACGTGTCGAGGAACGCATCCTGATGGTCCACGCGGCCTAATTTTTTCAGTGCACCCGCCTGATACAGCATGGCTTCCGACAGAGTGGTTTTTCCGGCATCAACGTGCGCCGTGATGCCAATACAGATATGTTTCATAGCAAAATTCGCTTTCATATTCGAGTGATTCTAACTCCTACTATTATCGCAGGTTTTGCGCGATTCTTCAAGGCATAGCATGTATTCTTTCCCGTTATATCGTCATAAACAACAGATATTGGACAAATTTCTTGTGCAGGTTTACAATAGAACCATCAGCAAAGGCGCTGAAACCTACCGACTAAGGGGTTTCAGCACCTTTTTGTTTTCTTGTATTCCAAATCTTAACAGGAGCGATAGATATGCAGTATGAAATTTCCAACCGAATGTCCGACGTACACGGTTCGGCCATCCGCGAGCTGTTCAAGCTGGGCGCGGACCCGAATATGATTTCGTTCGGCGGCGGCAACCCGTCTGCGGAGACTTTCCCGGTTTCCGAGATTGCGGACATCATCGCGGACGTCATGAAGAACGCACCGGTCTCTGTTCTGCAGTACGGTCTGTCCGAGGGCTATACGCCGCTGCGCGATACGATGAAGGACTACCTCACCCGCACACAGGGTTTTGATTTCGAGAACAATGAGTTGTTCATCCTGTCCGGCGGTCAGCAGTGCGCCGACCTAACCACTAAAGTTCTGGTAAACGAAGGCGATGTCATTCTGACTGAGGACCCGGCCTTTGTCGGCTGCCTGAACACATTCCGTTCGTATGGCGCCAAGCTGATCGGCATTCCGATGCAGCAGGACGGCATGGATACGGATGCGCTCGAGGCCGCTCTCAAGGCGCACCCCGAGGCCAAGCTGCTGTACACGATTCCGTCCTTCCAGAATCCGTCCGGCATCACAACTACGCTTGAAAAGCGCAAAAAGGTGTATGAGCTGGCGTGCAAATACGACATTGCCATCCTCGAGGACAACCCGTACGGCGAGCTGCGCTTCTCCGGCGAGGATGTGCCAACCATCAAGTCGATGGACACCGAAGGCCGCGTGCTGTACGCAGGCAGCTTTTCCAAGGTTATGGCTCCTGCGTTCCGACTGGGCTTCCTTGTGTTCAACAAGTCGCTCACCATGCCGCTGACCATCGCCAAGCAGACCACCGATGTACACTCTAACGTGCTGTTCCAATATGTCTGCAACGAGTACATGACCAAGTACGATTTTGCCGCGCACCTCGACAAAGCGCGTGACGTATACCGCGCTAAGTGCAATCTCATGCTCGATACCATGCGCCGCACCTTCCATCCGGCGGTCACGTTCTCGCAGCCGGAAGGCGGCCTGTTCGCCATGGCCTTCCTGCCGGACGGCATGGATTCGCAGCCGTTTGTCCGCGAAGCGATTCAGCGCGGTGTACTCTGCGTGCCCGGCTCAGCGTTCCTGGCAGACGAAAAGCAGGTGTCCAACGCCTTCCGTCTCAACTATTCTACCCCGACCGACGAGCAGATCGTCAAGGGCATCGAAATTCTCGGCAAGCTCACCCACGAATGGATCAAGGAGTAATAAAAATGAAAGTTATGGCATTCAACGCCCGTCCGGACGAACGCGCGTTTTTCGATCACTTCAGTCAGTCGCTTGATATGGACCTTACGCTGCAGAAGGACACGCTGACCCTCGATAATGTTGCGCTGACCCGCGGCTACGACGGCATTTCCTGCACCTGCGACCTGCCTGCGCCGATTCTGGAAAAGCTGGCCGAGAACGGTGTCCGCTATGTGGCCCTGCGCACCATCGGCTACGATAATGTAGACCTGAAAGCTGCAGAGCGTCTCGGCATTCGCGTATCCCACGCCGGATATTCGCCGTATGCCGTTTCCAACTACACGGTTATGCTCATGCTGATGTGCATCCGCAAGGCCGGCTACATCATGTTCCGCTCGCACACCGCAGACTACTCGCTCGGCGCATCCGGTGCGGCCCGCGGCATGGAGATGCAGAACCTGACCGTCGGCGTCATCGGCACCGGCCGTATCGGCAAGGCCGTCATTCACAATCTGTCCGGCTTTGGCTGCCGCATTATCGCACATGACCCGTTCCCGTCCGAGGAAATGAAGCAGATGGGCGTGGAGTACGTTTCGCTCGAATCGCTGTATGCGCAGTCCGATGTCATCACGCTGCACACCTTCCTCAACGACAGCACCTACCACATGATCAATACCGAAGCTATTCAGCAGATGAAGCCGGGTGTTGTCATCATCAACTGCGCACGCGGCGCTCTGATCGACACCCGTGCTCTGATCGACGGCATTGAGTCCGGCCGTGTAGGCTCGGTCGGCGTGGACTGCTTTGAGGGTGAGGATGACGTGATCCGCGTCGATCACAATTACAACAGCCGCGTCACCAACCACGATTACATCATCCTGAAATCCTTCCAGAACACTATCGTTACCCCGCATGTTGCGTTCTTCACCGATCAGGCGGTGTTCGATATGGTTCAGTGCTCGCTCGAAAGCCTGCATCAGTTTGAACTCGGTGAAAAAGTTCCTCTCGAGGTACATGCCGCATGACCTGTCGCGGATTTACGCCATCTGCGCAAAATACCGCTCCAAATACGCAGTAAACGCGCGAATGCTCTGCGTGCGGAACCGTCCGAGCGTCTGCACATAGATATACCGGCGGCACTGTGCGTCCTTGATGTGCAGCAGGCGCACGCCTGCGTCCTCGCAGACCTGCCGCCACTCGCCGGACGCGACCAGTGCAACACCCATGCCGCACGACAGCAGTCGGATCTGCAAGGCCGCGCTGTCACACTCGATAGCGGCGTGCATCTCCATACCTGCTGATCGGAAAATATGCTCGGAAATCTGCCGGAACGACTGCGAATTGCTCAGCGCGATAAACGGATCGTCGGCAAGTTCTGTCAGCGATACGCTTTCCCGATTGGCATACCGGTGTCCCTCGGGCACAGCCACGCACATCTCCTCATCGTACAGCAGGACGGCGCCTGCAGGCACCTCGTCCCGCGATACCGCGGAATCGAGCAGCAGGTCGCTGCCCTCGGGCGTACTGCTGATGCGCAGATCCAGATTGCCGTACTCGGCGGAAAACCCCGCGAGTATCTCGCTGATACGCTCCGCGCACGACAGCGCACAGATGCACAGACCACCTGTCCGGTGCAGGCTCTCCTCGATTTCGCCGCGTGCGTCGCGCTCGGCTTCCAGTATCGTCCGTGCGTACCGCAGCAGGATATCTCCCTGCTCGGTGCGGCGCAATCCCTTTCCCGTTCGCTCGAATAACTCGGCTCCCAGCTCGCTTTCCAGATTCCGTATGGTTTTGGATACAGCGGGCTGTGCCACGTTCAGGCTCTCGGCGGCGCGCGTCATATTTTCGTATTTGGCTACGGCGGCAAACTGCCGAAGCTGGTATAATTCCATTGCGTTCCCCTCCATTCTATGAAAGTACAGGAAAATTTCCCTTATGATTACTCAAATTCTGCTTCAGCAGACGATCATCATGTTTCTTTTGATGATGCTCGGCCTGCTTCTTTCCCGCCGCGGCATGATAACCGAACAGGGTAGCCGTGATCTATCCAACGTGCTGCTGTATGCGGTCATTCCGTGCGTTATCCTGCGCAGCTACATGTCCGAGTTCAGCATGGACAAGCTACGTGCCATGGGCATTTCGGCTGTTATCGCGGTGATCGCATTTATCGCGTCCATCGGCGTGGCGTACCTCACCTGCGGCACTCGGCACCGGATTGAAAACTTTGCGGTCGCGTTCGGCAACGCCGGCTTCATCGGCATTCCGCTTGTCACAGCTGTATTCGGCGCGGAGGCGGCGTTCTACGTTGTCTCATACAGCACGCTTGTCAATCTGCTGCAGTGGACGTACGGTATTGTTATTATATCAGGCAAAAAGGAAACCATCAATCTGAAAATGGTGTTCGTCAATCCGGTTTTCATCTCCATGGTAATCGGTCTCATCCTGTTTGTGGCTCAGCCGACGCTGCCCTCGGTCGTCACCGGCACGATCGGCTACATCGCGGATGCCAATACTGCTCTGGCGATGATTATTCTCGGTTTCTATCTGTCCAAGGTGCGCCTGCGCGACCTGTTCGCGAGTGCAAGGCTGTACGTTGTCTCTGCCGTGCGCCTGCTTGTCGTTCCGGCGGTGACGGTGCTCATCTTCCTGCTGTTCCCCTTTGCCCGCGGCGAGATCACGCTGATTACGCTGATCGCAGCCGCAACGCCTGTTGCCAGCAGCACAGCTATCTTCGCGCAGAAGTTCGATCAGGACTACCGGCAGGCGGTGTCGTATGTATGCCTGTCCACCATCCTGTCCGTGGCGACGCTGCCGCTGGTCATGCTGGTGGCAGAGCGATTTCTCTCTTAAAATTCCAGATATAAAAAGCGGCGTGAACCCTACGTTCACGCCGCTTCTTTGCGTCTATCAGGAAAGATCGTCCCTCGACAGCTTTTTAGCCAAGAATTGCCTTATGGAAGGTCTTTTTGCCCTTCTTGATCATGCACTCCTCGTTAAAGAAGTCCTTGGCAAGCTGCTGCTTGAAGTCCGCGACCTTCTCACCGTTAAGCGATACGCCGCCGCCCTGCACTAGCTTGCGCGCCTCACCGTTGGAGGACGCGAGGCCGCACTTCACGAGCAGCGTCAGCACACCGATCTGGCCGTCAGTGAAGTCCGCATCGGTCAGCGTGGTGGTCGGCATGTTGGCAGCCGCACCGCCGGAAACGAAGATCTCCTTGGCAGCGGTCTGTGCCTTTTCGGCCTCTTTCTTGCCATGTACCAGAGCGGTCAGCTCGTATGCGAGGATTTCCTTCGCGCGGTTCAGCTGTGCGCCTTCCCAGCTGTCCATCGCCTCGATCTCCTCAAGCGGCAGGAAGGTCAGCATACGGATGCACTTGAGCACGTCCGCATCGTCCACATTGCGCCAGTACTGGTAGAAATCGTAAGGAGAAGTCTTGTTCGGATCGAGCCAAACGGCGCCGGAAGCGGTCTTGCCCATCTTCTTGCCCTCGGAGTTGAGCAGCAGAGTGATGGTCATCGCGTGCGCGTCCTTGCCCAGCTTGCGGCGGATCAGCTCTGTACCGCCGAGCATGTTGCTCCACTGGTCGTTGCCGCCGAACTGCATGTTGCAGCCGTAGTTCTTGAACAGGTAGTAGAAGTCGTAGGACTGCATCGGCATGTAGTTGAACTCGAGGAAGCTCAGACCCTTCTCCATGCGCTGCTTGAAGCACTCGGCGCGGAGCATGTTGTTGACCGAGAAGCACGAGCCGATGTCGCGGATGAACTCGATGTAGTTGAGGTTCATCAGCCAGTCGGCGTTGTTCACCATCTGCGCCTTGCCCTCACCGAATTCGATGAAGCGCTCCATCTGCTTCTTGAAGCAGTCGCAGTTATGCTGGATGGTCTCGACAGTCATCATCGAGCGCATATCGGTACGGCCGGACGGGTCGCCGATCATAGCGGTACCGCCGCCGATCAGCGCGATCGGCTTGTTGCCTGCCATCTGCATACGCTTCATCAGGCAGAGCGCCATAAAGTGGCCAACGTGCAGGCTGTCTGCGGTCGGGTCAAAGCCAATATAGAACGTTGCCTTGCCGTTGTTGATCATCTCGCTGATTTCTTCTTCGTTCGTTACCTGCGCGATCAGACCGCGCGCTTTCAGTTCGTCGTAAAGCTGCATTATTCTGTCTCCTGTATTTCAATTTGTTTGCATTCTATGATAAAAGAGTCCGAATACCGTTATGGAGCACGCTCTTTTCTGCGTTCGTCTATGATTACCACAGGTTCACGCCCCCTGTCCGGCCGCATCGAGCAGTTCCTCTGCATTGCGGCGTGCTGCATCCGAGATTTTCTCGCCGGAGAGCAGACGTGCAATTTCGTCTACGCGGTGTGCTCTGTCCATCGGGCTGACATCGGTGTAGCTGCGGCCGTCACGCACAGATTTGGAAATGCGCAGGTGATGGTCGCCCATGGCAGCGATCTGCGGCAGATGGGTAACGCACAGTGTCTGCTTCTTTTTCGCAATCGCGGACAGCTTGCGGCCGATCTGCTGAGCCGCATGGCCGGAAACGCCGGTGTCGATCTCGTCAAAAATCAGCATACCAACATCTTCGCCCGCTGTCAATACGTTTTTAAGCGCAAGCATAATTCGGCTCAGCTCGCCGCCGGAGGCCACCTTGGAGAGCGGCTTTTCCGGCTCACCCGGATTGACCGAAATCTCAAACGTCACGGTGTCGCAGCCGTGCGCGGACAGCTTGGTGCCGGTGCGGACCGCAACCCGCATTTTTACCTTATCCATGTCGAGTTCGCTCAGCTCGCGCACGATTTCGCTCTCCAGCTGCTTTGCGGCCTTGCGGCGCTGCTCGGTGAGTTCCGCCGCGATGCCCTTGGCTTCCGCAAGCATACCGCGGTACTGCTCCCGCAGTTCTTCCCTGCGGTCGTCCGCATTCTCGAGTGTATCCAGTTCGGCGGCTATCTTCTCGAGGTACGCGAGGATTTCCGGAATCGTACCACCGTATTTCTGCTTCAGACGGTAGATTTCATCCAGGCGCTGCTCAACCATCTCACGCTCCGCCGGAGAAAAGTCCAGATTGTCCCCCTGACTTGCCACGCTGTCGCGCAAATCTGCCGCCAGCAGGCGCACTTCCTCGGCCTGCTCGGCCATGCCGTCGAAGGCATCCGACACTTCGCGCAGGCTCTCGATGGCGCTTGCCGCCTGATCGAGCAATTCACACGCACCCGCAATTTCATCGTCACCCGAGAGCGCCATACGCGCCTGCTCGAGTGCGCCCGCAATCTTTCCCGCGTGATCGAAATACGCCTTGCGCTGTGCAAGCGCCTCATCCTCATCGGGTTTAAGTGCCGCCTGCTCGATTTCCTCCTTGTGGAAGGTCAGCATGTCGATGCGCTGCAGGCGTTCCTGCTCGCCGGTCTCCAGCGCGGTAATCTCCCGCCGGAGTGTCACCAGCGCCTGATATTTCGGGCGGTATCGCTCGAGTATCTCGGCACAGCCTGCGTAGCCGTCCAGATATTCGATGTGATGTGCTTCATCGAGCAGCTTCTGACCGTCATTCTGACCGTGAATGTCGATCAGGTACGGCGCCAACTGCCGCAGGACAGCCGCACTGGCCGGCTTCATATTCACGCGGCAGGTGCTCTTGCCGTCTGCGGAAATCTGCCGCTGGACGTACAGCGTGTCAGGCTCGTCACCGGAAAGTGCAAGCTCGTCAAGCAGTTCGCGCAGAGCACGCGGCAGATCGGTGAACACCGCGCTGACAAAGCCCTTCTGCGCACCCGAGCGCACCAGATCGCGGCTGACGCGCTTGCCGAGCAGCGCACCGATCGAATCAATAACGATACTCTTGCCTGCGCCGGTCTCGCCGGAAAGCACGGTCAGACCCTTATCGAGTTCGATGTCTGCGCGTTCGATGACTGCTATATTTTCAATGTGGAGTAATTGCAGCATTGCCGCTTTATCCCTCGCTTACTTTAGAATATCTCTTGCCTGTTTGCAGAACTTTTGCGCGCTGTCGTTATCGCGCATAACGGCAAATACGGTATCGTCGCCGCCGAGCGTGCCGACCACATCGGGTGCGCGCATGGCATCAATCGCCATTGCCGCCGCCTGTCCCAGACCGGGCAGTGTTTTAATGACGACCATATTCTGTGCCGCATCAATATCCGTGACGCACTCACGGAAAATGTTGCGCAGACGCGTGGTGAAGCTGTCTGCCGCCCCGGCGTTCGAGGAGGTGTACTTGTACTTGCCGGTCTCCGAGGAGAGCGTCTTGATAAGCCGCAGCTCCTTGATATCGCGCGAAATGGTCGCCTGCGTGGTGTTGTAGCCAAGTGCCCGCAGATGTGCGGTAAGATCCTCCTGCGTTTCAATCTCAAACCGGTCGATGAGATCGAGGATTTTTGCCTGTCGTTGAAACTTCATCGTTCGCGTTTTCCTCTCTTATAGCAGCGCCGCTCACAGCTTCTGCTGTAAAATTCGATAAAAACTATTGCCTTTCAGACGAATCAGCCGCGTCTGCAGGTCGGAACGGGTGATAATGACCCGATCATCCGGCCGCACGGCAAAGCCCTGTCCGCCGTCTGCCGAAATGAACACCTCACTGCCGCCCTCACAGGCTGCGGTGATGGATACGCTGCGCTCGGGCGCAAACACAAACGACTTTGCCGCCAGTGCGTGCGCACAGATGGGAATAACGGCGATGTTCTCCGCGCTCGGCTCAATGACCGGGCCGCCTGCCGATAGACCGTAGGCCGTTGAGCCGGTCGGCGTTGCCGCGATCACGCCGTCACCGTTAAAGCGGGTGACCGCCTCGTTGTCCGCCGAAATGCCGACGCACACCACGCGGAACGCGGTGCCCTTTGCGATAACAATATCATTGAGCGCGTCGTTCTCATACACGATACGCCCGCCGCGCTGCACAGCAACATGCAGCATCATGCGGCTGTCCAGTGAAAATTCACCGGTGAACAGCTTTTCCATTTCGGGCAGCTCAGCCGGTTCCAGTTCGGTCATAAAGCCGACGTGACCGACATTGATGCCGAGCAGCGGCAGCTGATTCTGCGCCGCCTCTCTCGCCAGACGGAGCATGGTTCCGTCTCCGCCAAGCACGACTGCCATATCCGCAAACTGCACGGCGTCCTCGGTTTTCATGTAATCCGCGTCCTCAATGATGGGCGGCACGACCCGCATCTGCTTGGGCAGCATAAGCCGCACGCCGTCACGCCGCAGCTGATCGCACACCGGCTGCAGGATATCGCGTGCGCTGTCCTTGCGCAGATTGGGATAGATGAAAATGTTCTTCATCATGCCTTTGCGTCCAGCTCCTCATGTGCCTGACGGACAACCTCCGCCAGATCCGGAATGTGCTCCTCGCCCTGCTTTGCCAGATAGCCGAGAAATTCAATGTTGCCCTCAGGTCCCTTGATGGGAGAAAACGTCACATCAAGCACTTTAAAACCTGCCGCATGCGCGTTTTCCACATAATTCTGCAGCACCTCAAGGTGAATCTCCGGCTCACGGACAACGCCCTTTTTGCCGACCTTGCCCTTGCCGGCCTCAAACTGCGGCTTGATAAGGTTGGCAACATGGCCGTCCTCGGTCAGCAGGCTGGAAACGACCGGCAGTACCAGCTTAAGGGAAATAAACGACACGTCGATGACGCAGAACGACGGCGTTTCCTCCAGCATATCCGGCGTTACATAGCGGATATTGGTGCGCTCCATGCACTTGACACGCGGATCCTGACGCAGACTCCACGCCAGCTGGCCATAGCCGACGTCGATGGAATACACCTTGCGCGCACCGCGGCGCAGCAGGCAGTCGGTAAAGCCGCCGGTCGATGCACCAACGTCCATCACGACCAGATTGGTCGGGTCGATGTTAAAGTAGTTGAGCGCCTTCTCGATCTTCTTGCCGCCGCGGGACACAAATGCGTTCTCGTTGCCGCGAACCTCCAGTTCGGCGTTTTCGTCAACCATATCGCCTGCTTTGCCCGCCTTCTGGCCTGCAATGTAAACGATTCCCTCCATAATCGCAGTCTTTGCACGCTCTCGCGAGGGGCAAAGACCCTTTTCAAACAGCAATACGTCCAGTCTCTTCTTAGCCAACGCTGTTCTCCTTCCCATTCCGATTTTTCATGATATATGCCGCAATGCCCTCGGCATCAATGCCGCAGTGACGGTACAGCTCGTTTACGCCGCCGTGCGGCAGAAAGCGGTTGCCGGTGTTCAGAAGATCGGTACGCTCGCTGCGGTGCGCGGCAAGCCACTCGCCGACGCTGCCGTTCGGCACAACGTCCTCCGCTACGACACACCAGCCGCCCAGCTTTTCCTTCACCTCGGCATACGCCTGTTCCAATCCGCTGCCGATTTCATTTACCTTGTAAACCTGTGCGCGGATGCCCTCGTGCATGAGGATCTCCGCGGCGTCGATCGCCTGATTGACCATAATGCCGTGTGTGACGATCGTCACCTCACTGCCGGATTGCTCGTGTACGCACACGAGCGGCTGCGCCGACAGCTCCTTGCGGTACGCGCCTTCGCTGCCGCGCGGGTAACGGATAGCGACCGGTCCGGTCTCCCTGTAAATCGCACGGGACAGCATGACTCGGAGTTCCGCAAAGTCGGACGGACAGAAAATCTTCACACCCGGGATAGACCGCAGGAACGCGATATCCAGCACACCGTTATGCGTTGCGCCGTCCGCGCCGACAATGCCCGCGCGGTCCACGCACAGAACAACGTGCAGACCTTCGATTGCAATATCGTGAACGATCTGGTCATAGGCACGCTGCAGGAAGGTCGAGTAAATGGCCGCTACCGGCACCAGTCCCTGTGCCGCCATACCGGCCGCCATACCGATGGCGTGCTCCTCGGCGATGCCTACATCGAAAAAGCGTTCCGGGAATTTCTCGGCAAAGCGGGTCAGGCCCGTGCCGGACGGCATAGCTGCCGTGATCGCACAAATGCGGTTGTCCTTCTCAGCGAGTGCGCAAAGCTCCTTGCCGAAGAACGCAGAAAAATCCTCCTTCTTCGCGGCAAGCGGTGCGCCTGTTACGCGGTCAAACTTGGAAACGCCGTGGTATTTCTCCGGATACTGCTCACTCGGGGCATAGCCTCTGCCCTTCTGTGTCATAACATGCAGCAGAACCGGTTTTTTCATTTTTTTCGCCAGTGCCAGGAACTCGCACACGCTTTTGAGGTCGTGTCCGTCCACCGGACCGAGATAGGTAAAGCCCATCTGCTCGAACAGCGAGGTCGGCAGGACAGCCCGCTTGATCTTCGCCTTGAAGCGCGAAACCGCGCGCGTGATCGTTCCGCCGCCCGGAATGCGGCTGAGTCGCTCCTTGATGCGGGTTTTTGCACGCAGATATTGCGGGCTGACACGCAGGCGAGACAAATGACGGCTAAGTCCGCCGACATTCTTGGCGATCGACATATTGTTGTCGTTGAGCACCACGAGCAACGGCTCCCGCGAGGTGCCGGCGCTGCTCAGCGCCTCATATGCCATGCCGCCGGTCAGTGCACCGTCGCCGATGACCGCGACAACGTGGTACTTCTGGTTTTTAAGCGTGCGTGCATGCGCCATGCCGAGCGCCACCGAAACCGAATCCGAGGCATGTCCCGTGATGCACGGGTCAGTGATGCTCTCCTCCGGCTTCATAAAACCGCACAGACCGCCGTACTGCCGCAGCGTGTCAAAGCGGTCGCGCCGACCGGTCAGGATCTTGTGGACATAGCACTGATGACCTACATCGTAGATGATGCGGTCGCGCGAGGAGTCGAACTCGCGCTCGAGTGCAACAGCCAGCTCTACAATGCCCAGATTGGACGCCAGATGACCGCCGGTCTGCGACACCGAGTCCACAATGAACTCGCGCAGCGCAGCGCACAGCACGCCGAGTGTGTCGTACGACAGTCCGCGCAAATCGGCAGGACTGCTTATATTGTCTAAAATTCCGTATCGTTTTTGCTTCATCAATATCCCCACCTTTGGAAAGGCAGTTTATCTGTATTTATATCGTTACTTTCGGTTATCCAGCTTGAGCGGCAGAACGGACAGCACGCGTCCGCAGAGCGCCAGCACCTTGCTGCTGCACATTACCGCGATGCCCTTGCCGGCTGCCTTGCCGCCGATGGTCAGTGCCGAAACCAGACCGGTAATCAGCAGAGATACCACAACCTTGAGTCCCGCACTCACGCCCGAGGTGATATGTGCAACAATGAGTGCTCCGGTCGCACCGGAGATAATGCCGCAGATATCGCCCACTACATCGTTGCAGATGCTGGAAACCTTCTCTGCGTTTCGCACCATCCAGACCGCTTCGCGCGCGCCGCGCACACGGTGGGCCGCCATCGAGTGAAACTCCTTCTCGGTCGCCGAGGTTGACGCTACGCCGATCATGTCAAACACAATGCCGAGCGCAATGAAGAGCAGCAGCACCGCAAAGGACAGAATCGTACCCGCACTGGCCAGCGCTTCGTTTGAAATGTAGGACATGACCACGCTCAGCGCAAAACTGATGACGGTGATCAAGCCGACCCATGCGGTATTAACAGCCTTGGGCTTTTGCGGCGGTTTTTTCTTTTGTTTGTCGGTCGTATCCACTGAAGATAACTCCTTCACCGATTTTTGCCCCGGATTTATTCCATAATAGCAGAAAATTGCGGCAAACCGCAAATTCCGCCGCCGGAGCGTCTATATGAGCCGCTTTCGCGGTTTCTTTATTAAGGTAAGTGACGGCAGACCGAGTAAATCTTGCGGCTTGAGGTTCGGTTGGTTTTCCCCGCGGACTGCCTCGCGTCGCCGTCAAGGGGGTTTCCCATTAAAGTCCGTGCCGAGATGTTACCACGTTCGGGACCGAATTGCCACTGAGTCCGCACTGCAATCCACGGTCTGCCTCGTTAGAATAGCCTAGGTGATTTCCACTACAGTCAAAACGATTCTTAGCCTCTTTTGCAGACATGGTTTCAAAAGTCAATTCCCGCGGCATTCCTGGCCGGGAAACCGCAGGCGGATACCTTATTCACCATGGCCACTCAAGGCAGGCTACACTGCACACAGCACTTTGGTCCTTACGTCGGTGATCAATCCTTTGTAACTTCCGCTGCACCGCATTGCAGGTTTCATCCCGTGCCGTTGGACGTCCATCAATCTCTTGTGAAATGCTATAGGCATCCGACAGTCACGGGTCTCCACGGCAGGAGGGTCGGTACTTCATGCCATTGAAGCGCGCCCTCAAGCCTTAACCTCCAGCATCCACCCCAAACTGGGCGTAAGAAGCAAACACCAGAGACTTCATCGATATGCCCGTCTACGGATTTTTAGGCCCGTCTTGGGAATCGCATGAACTGACTAGGATACTACGTCACTTATCTGTTATATTAACACAGAACGCATAAATATTCAAGAAATGTGTGTAAATTTTATGTGAATGTGCGTCTTACTTGGTGCGGCCGGTCAGGCTGCGTGCCAGTTCGACGAGAAACGCATGACCGTCCAACGGTTTTACCGCGTCCACCGCTTCCTCGGTCAGCTTTGCCGCAAGCTCTCGGCATTCCTCCAGACCGAGCAGAGACGGAAACGTGGATTTCTCGCTTGCCGCGTCCTTGCCGATGGATTTTCCGAGTGTTGCGGCATCTCCCTCAATATCGAGGATATCGTCCTCAATCTGGAACGCCAGACCCAGCTTTTCGCCGTAAGCGCGTGCCCGAGCGAGAGTGTCCTCGTCGGTCGCACCGGCAGCCGCACAGCCGAGTTCACACGCGGCGCGGAGCAGACACCCGGTCTTGAGCTTCTGCAGCAGGCGCAGCTCATCGAGCGAGATTTTGCGATGCTCGGCGCCCATATCGAGCACCTGACCGCCGATCATGCCATTCATGCCCGCGTTTTCGCCCAGAATACGAATGCAGCGCACGATGGTCTCCGCCGGAACATCCTTTGCCGCCGAAGCCGTCTCAAAAGCCGCCGTCAGCAGTCCGTCACCCGCGAGGACCGCCGTCGCTTCATCGAAAGCCTTGTGGCAGGTCGGTCTGCCGCGGCGCAAGTCGTCGTTGTCCATACACGGAAGGTCATCGTGGATGAGCGAGTAGGTATGGATCATCTCAAGCGCACACGCGAACGGCAGCGCCTTCTCGATATCGCCGCCGCACAGGCGGCAGAATTCCAGCACGATCACCGGGCGCAGGCGCTTGCCTCCTGCCATCGCGGAGTACTTTGCAGCCTCGAAAATGCGGTCATAGCCCTCGCCGGTCTCCCGCGAGAGGTATTTCTCCAGTGCAGGTTCAACGAGCGCAATATCTGCCTTTAACTGCTCGGAAAACGTCATTTTGCTTCCTCCTCTGCCGCAAACGGCTGCTCTACGAGTTCACCCTGCATGTTCTCCTGCATGACGGTGACCTTCTGCTCGGCCTTGTCCAGCAGCTTGCCGAGGGACGCGGACAGCTTGGTGCCCTCCTCAAACAGCTTCATGCTTTCGTTCAGCGGCGCTTCACCACGCTCGAGCAGCCGCACGATCTCTTCCAGACGTGCCATCTGGCTTTCAAATGTTCTTTCCGCCATGTTACTTGTCCTCCTCGATATCGGTCACGCGGCAGTCAGCCGCACCTTTTGCGAATTGAATATGCAGAGTGTCTCCCTGCTTGAGCGCCGCTGCATCGGTTACGACCGTATGCTTGGCACCCTTGGTCGCTACCGCGTAGCCGCGCCCCAGAACGCGCAGCGGGCTCATTGCGTCGAGTGTCGCTACGGTCTGTGCAAACCGCAGTTTACGGCGATGCAGGCCGCTTTGTCCTGCCGCGAGCAGGCGCTGCTGCAGTCCGTTCAGTCGGTTGCGCTCGGTCTCCAGCCGTACCGGAACCGCCGAAAACAGGCGTTCCTCGGTCTGGGTCAGCAGCAGGCGTTTTTCCTCGATATATTTCATCGGTGTGCGGTTCGACAGCCGCTCCTGCAGACCGTCCAGCAGCTTTCTCTGCTGCTCTGCCTTGCGGTGCGCCGCCGTGTGCAGACGTGCATCCAGTGTGCGTAAGTTCAGCGCGTACTCGGCTCTGTCAGGCACGGCAAGCTCCGCCGCACCGGACGGCGTAGGCGCACGAAGATCGGCAACAAAGTCCGCAATCGTGAAATCCGGCTCGTGGCCGACCGCGGAAATCACCGGAATCTCGGAGGCAAAAATCGCCCGAGCAGTCACTTCCTCGTTGAACGCCCACAAATCCTCCATCGAGCCGCCGCCTCGGCCGCACAGAATGACATCTGCTTCGCCGATGGCGTTCGCCAAAGCGATCGCGCGTGCAATGCTCTCCGCCGCGCCCTGTCCCTGCACCTGCGCCGGATAGAGCACAACCTTGGCCAGCGGCCACCGTCTGCCGAGAATGCGAATCATGTCGCGCACCGCCGCGCCGGTCGGCGAGGTCACGAGCGCAATGCTGTCCGGACAGGACGGGATGGGCTTCTTGTACCGCTCGGAGAACAGGCCTTCCGCCTGCAATTTCGCCTTGAGCTGCTCAAACGCAAGGTTGAGCGCACCTGCACCGTCCGGAATGATCTCGGAGACGTAAAGCTGCACCGCGCCTGTGCGCGGGAACGAGCTGACGCGCGCCTTGACGATGACCTTCATGCCGTTCTGCAGACGGAATTTCAGCCGCATCGCATCTGAACGGAACATGACCGCATTGATGGCCGCGTTTTCGTCCTTGAGCGTCATGTAGTGATGCCCGGACGAATGCGCCTTGTAGTTCGAGATTTCGCCCTGCACCATTAACCCGCGGTAGCCGGGAACCGCATCGAGCAAGTCCTTTATTTCATTGTTTAATTGAGATACTGTGTAGATCGTTGCCATTCCAACAAGTTAGGAGTGAGGAGGAAGGAGTGAGGAGTTTGGTTCATTTTCCATCCTCCATTTTCAATTCTCCATTCCTGCCTCCTAACTCCTACCTCCTATCTGTTACAGAGTTTTGCCGCCAGCACTGCCACGCCCACTGCGTTATCTCCAGAGAGCGTTGGCTCCGCAAAGGAGACCTCCCCGCCGAACCGCTTATTCATGCGGGCACGGATGATCTGGCTGGCCATGACGCCGCCGGCGCATAAAATCGGACAATGATACTGCTCGCGTGCCTGCTCGGTGGCTTTGATAACGGCATTCGCCACGGTCTCGAGTGCAAAACGCGCCATCTGCTTTGGCTCGGCGGTCTTGAATTTATTCTCTACCTGATTCTGCATACCGGAGAGCGAGAATTTACACTCGTTTACCTTGGGCTTGAACCCCTTTTCCGGCTCGGCGGTAAGCGCCAGCGCGTCCAGTGCGCCGCCGGACGGGAACGGCAGACCAAGCAGATTTCCCGCGCGATCGAGCAGCTGACCGGCTGCAAGATCGGTCGTACCGCCGATGCAGGTGCAGTCCGGCAGGCCGTCTGCACCGCACTTCACATGCAGCAGCTCACTCGTGCCGCCGGACAGGTGCCACGCCAGGAATTCGCCGTCAAGCAAATCCAGCTTGCCAGCCGACAGCGCCGCTGCCGCGATATGTCCCTGCTGATGGGAAACGGTAAAAAGCGGCACGGAAAGCAAATGCGCCGCGCTCCGCGCGACGCTCTCTCCTGCCAGAAAACACGGCATATACGAGCCTTCCACCGCGCGGGGACGGGTGCTGACGCCGATGGCGCGCACCTCTCCCTGCGGCAGAGCCTCGATTTTTTCATGCAGACGCACGGTATGCTGGAACAGTGCATCCGACTGGCGCAGACCGATCGCGCCTTCCGGCACGGTCAGCAGTCCGCCGCGGTTGACCCACTCACCAGTCTCGGCGTTGTAAATCGCCGCCGACGTGCGATAGTTGGACGTATCAATTCCCAGAAAGCGCTCAGGCATTGGTGCTCTCCTGCTTTCCCTGCGGGAACTCTGCACGGGCGGCAGAGCCGAGCACGCCGTTGATGAAGGAAGCGGCATCCTCGGTGTCGTACTTCTTCGCCAACTCAACGGCCTCGTTGATGGCTACGCCGACCGGAACGTCGTCTACATCGCGCATCTCAAAGAGCGCCAGACGCAGTACCGCGATCGTCATGTGGGACAGGCGGTTGAGCGACCAGCCCTTGGAATTGGCCTCGATAATGGTATCGAGCACCGGCAGGTCGTTTGCCACGCCCTTTACCACCGCGCGGATATACGCGGTCTGTTCCTCACTCAGCTTGCCCGCATACAGTGCGATATCTCCGCTGATGGACTTCATGATTTCCTCATCCAGTCGCTCGTTCAGGTTTTCTTCTTCAAACTGCTGGAACCCCATCTCAAAGATCAGGTGCAGCGCAATTTCTCTTGCTTTTGTTCTGCTCATCACACTCATGCAGCAGGACCTCCTATATTTACGCAAATTTCGCCTATTATTCAGTATAACTATTTTATCCTATTTTCGGGCAAAACGCAAGGCGGTATTCCATATTTCATAAAACCGGGCAACAGAAAAACAGGCACAGCCGCAGCCATGCCTGTTTTGCTCATGTTACTCAGCGTCTGCCGTCTCCGCCGGAGTTTCGGTCTCGGACGGTGCCGGCTCGGCCTTTTCCTCAGCCGAAGCGGACGGCTTGAAGGTCACGCCGCCGACATGCACGTTGATCTCAACAACGCGCAGACCGGTCATGGACTCGATCGAGGACTTGACGTTCTCCTGCACTTCCTTTGCCACATCACAAATGTTGTAGCCGAACAGTGCGAGGAAGCCGATCTCTACCTTAACGGTATCATCGTCGCCGAGTTCGATACGAACGCCCTTGGACAAATTCTTTTTACTGATAAAGCCGACAATGTCGCTCGTCAGGCTGGAATACAAACCGCTGACACCCTTGGTTTCCGAGGCCGACAGTGCTGCGATAGACGCAACAACGTCCTCAGAGATACGGATAGAGCCTTGATCGCTTTCGGTGGACCAGTACTCCTTGTGATCTGCCATAGTGCTCACTCTCCTTTTTTGAGACAATCCCATCATCCGGTATTGTCTAAGAGCATTATAGCACAGTTTGTGTAAAAAGCAAAGTAAAAATACACGATGTTCATTAAGACGCTTCCACGATTTTGATCTGCCCCGCTGTCATGCCGGTCTCCGAGATAACGATATCGCGGATAACAGCCACGTCCTCAGCCTGCAAACCACCGTCCGGCGGCGCTACCACGATATTCGCGCTGCTGTCACCGAGCATCACAACTGCGTCCTCGTAGCCTTTGGCGCGGATCAGGCTCTCGATGTTGGCTTCGGCCACCGTGTCGTCCGCCAGTGCGGAAATCTGTGCCGCCGCGTCGTCTTTTGCACTCTGGTCTGCGGTGTCACTCTCACTGAGCTCCTTGAGCGTGCTCACCGCTTCGTCTCTCGCCTGCGTGCGCGTCAGCCGTGAGGATGCAAAATAATCGCCCTCACCGGCGGTGCTGTCCGCCGAGGCATCGGTCTGCGTATCCGCCTGCGCGTCGGTCTGCTGCGCCGCAAGAAGGTCCTCCGGCGTGTCAACGTAGCTCCAGTTCAGATAAGCCGCTGCGCACAGCAGCAGCGCGATCACACCGTAGACCGCTCCGCGTTTTTTGATCTTCTTCATCTGCCTGCCCTCCTAACGAATTGGTATACCTTATGTATCGGATTTCATTTTCAGAACCGTAACTTTGTCTGCACCGATGCCGCACACCGTGCTCACCGCCTGTGTGACGGACAGCCGAACGGATGCGTCATCCGCGCCATCGCACAGCACGACCGCACCGCGGAACACCGGCAGAACGCGCTTGACCGTCACGGGCGTTTCGCCGTAGCTGCCGTTCGAGACCACGCTCACATCGCTTTCCCGGCTGCGGCTGTCACTCCCGCTTGTCTGGCGGGTGTTGACCGCGTAGACCGATTCCTCGGTCTGGTCGAGCGACAGCATGAGCTCCACACGTCCGGCGCCGGAAATTGCGGCAAGCCGCGCCTGCAGTTCCTGTTGGAAGTCGTTCAGATCGAATGACTGTGAAACCGTTGTATCCGCACTTGCGGTCTGCACCTGCTCCGTGTTTCCGCTGTGCCCCGAGGTGAGCAGCAGCACGCCCGCGAGCAATACCGCCAGCACGGCCCGGTATTTCTTCAAAACCGGCAGGATTTTCTCCCTGACGGCAGTTACGTTTTCGTTATCCGGCAGTTTCATCTTGCGATCAGCTCCTGTCGTTCTGCGGGTACGCCGCATTCCTTGGTCAGCAGACTTTGCAGCTCGGACAGGCGATTCGCCGCTGTACTGTCGTAGTACACGGTCACTTTATCGACCTGCAGCAAGCCATCTGCGTCGTTTGCCATCTCCACGTTCACCGTGCACGGAATACCGGCTTCCTCCGCACGCTGCTGCATCGCCTTCGCAATGCTCGCCGCGACCGTGCTCATCGTGGTCTGCATGTTGCGCGCCTGCATTTCGTCTATGTCGCTCTGCGAGACGCTCCCCTGCCAGTTCCACGACAGCACATGCAGTCCGGCCAGCGGCTGCAGGAGCGCCAGCAGCATGAGCAGACCGGCAGCTGTCCTCACAACCTCTTTTAAGGCCCCGCCGCCCGCCAGTTTGAGCGCCATCGCGGACACGGCTCCCGCGATCGTCACGCGCAGCAATATCGTTTGCAGTAATTCAGTCATATTGGTTTCACCATCGCCACCATATACACGAGTTCGAGGAATAAAATCATACAGCAGGTGCTCAGCATGCCGAGCAGCAGACCAAAGCCGGTGCCTACGTTTTCGAGGAACCGCTTCATGCCGTCCGAGCACAGCGGCGAGAGCACGGCTGCCCCCGCCTTGTAGCACAAATAGCTTGCTCCCGCTCGAACGAACGGCACAAAGCAGATAGCCGCTACACACAGCATCCCGAAAATGCCGATCGAGCCGCGCAGCAAAGCTGCACCGGACAGCATGGTTTCGGTCGCGTCCGAAATCACACCGCCGACCACCGGAACCGCACCGGACACGGCAAGTTTCGCGGTCTTTAGCGTCATGCGGTCCACGTTGCCGGAAACACCGCCCGCTATCGCAAGATATGCGGTGAACAGCGTTAAAATGAGTTTAAGTACACCCGAGGTCAGGGATTTTATGCCGTCTGCGATGCCGCGCAGCATGCCGTTGCCTGCCGCGGCATCCACCGCCGTGATGGCAAGATAGGCGCACGCCGCCGGAACAAGCAGGGCGTTCACCAGCCGTATCACCAGGTCGAACACTACCATGGTTGCCGCCTGCAGAACGGTTGCGGTCGCCGTGTTGCCGCCGGTCGCAAGTACGGTGGCGAGCACCGGCTGAAGTGTGCCCGAAAACACGCTGATCTGGTCGAGCGTGTCGCGGCAGAGCGACAGCACACCCGTGAAATCCCGCAGGAGCACTGCCGCACAGCCAAGTGCCGCCGCCATGTCGATCCAGTCGTTGGCCTCGCCGCCCGCCGCCGCAGAAAAGCCGCGCGCCGCCGAGGCCAGCAGCACAATCACGGCTACGCGCAATAGTCCGCCCAGTGCAGTCCTAATCGCACTTTGGCTGTCCGAGGTCATGTTTTCCAGCACGCGGGAGACCGAATCCGACAGCGTGTCCGCGTTTTCCGGCGATACGCCGTCAAGGTATTGCCGCGCACTGTTCGGCATAGCGTCAGTCAGACTGCTGCCGCCGACTGACTGCACCTGTTCCTCACTCACAGCCGCATGCGCGAACGGCAGGAACAGTAGGAGCACGAGAATGGCATTCAGCGCCAGTTTGCGTTTGCTCATACCGCCCACTCCGTAATAAGGTCGAGTACCTGCTCGAAAAGCGGCAGGCACACGGAAAGCGTCAGGACAGCGCCTGCAATCTCCATCTTGGCGGCAAGCGCGGATTGACCGGCGTCCCGACAAAGCGCGGCTGCGATCCGCACCACGACCGCCACACCGACTGCCTTGCACACCGGCAGATACAGCGCGGAATCCAAGCCGCACTGCGAGAGCAGACCGGAAAACCGCTGCGCCGCACTTCCGGCCGCGCTGAACACCCGCAAAAGTAAAATCACCCCTGCCGTCAGCACCAGCAGAAACGCGATAGCGGGCGCGTCCTTTTTCAGCACCAGCGACAGCGTGAGCGCCGCAAGAACAATGCCGCAAATCAAGCCTAATTCCATAGTCAAAACCCAAATACATTTTTCATCATGGTGAACAGGCGGTCGATTTCCTGAACAATCAGCATCAAAACGACAATTAAACCCGCGAGTGTCGTCATCAGCGCCTGCTCCTCCCTGCCCGAGCGGGAGAGCAGCTGTCCGAGCACCGCCACTAAAATTCCTACCGCCGCAATGCGGAAAATCAGATCAACATCCATCGTTTTCCCCCGCTTAGATCAGCACCAGAATCACCAGCAGACCGAGCGCAATGCCGCAGGTCCGGTACAGATTTCCCCGATTTGCCAAATCCTCCTGCGCCGCCTCCCGCGAGGCCGCCAGCCGCCGCTCCACCTGCGACAGTCCGGTCAGCTGCTCGTCCGCGTCGTAGCGGCCTAAGTAGTTTGCGGCGTCGCACAGGATGTCGCATTCCTGCGTGCCCAGTCCGACCTGTGCGCGGCAGTCCCGCAAGGTGCTGCGCCACAGGTAGCCGAGCGACAGACCGTTCTGCTCCCGCAGGCGGCGCTGCAGCGTGCGAAAGACTTTGTGGACGATCGGCTGCTCGTTTTCCGCCATCAGACCGATAATTTCCGGCATAGGTGTCCGTCTTCCGGAAATCTCGCTGCGGATAAGACCGAGCGCAAGCAGCATGGCGTCTGCCGCCGCCACTCTGCGCCGCAGATTTTGCCGCGCGGACAGTCCGAGCGCCGCACATGAGCCGAACACCATCACCGAACCGATCAGCTTTAACATTTCGTCTCCTCCCATCGTTCCATGCGGTAGACCCGCTGTCCGTCCTGTTTTTCGATAATAACCGCCTGATGAAACGCGCCGAGCGCGAGCAGCTCACGGTAGATCGGCCGCTGCCGCAGATCATCCAGTCCGGCCGCGTGTGCACACGCAATCACTGCCGTTCCGCAGTGCGTGCAGAGCGATACCGCCTTTGCGTCCTCAGGCGCAGTAATTTCATCAAGAGCGAGCAGGGCAGGCGACATGGTTTTGAGCAGCATGACCGCCGCCTGCCATTTCGAGCAGCCTTCCATCACATCCGTGCAGCGCCCGACCGCAAGCTGCGGTACACCGTCCGCGAGAGCGGCAATCTCGCTGCGCTCGTCCGCAATCGCAGCAGTGAAACCGCGGTCGGAGAAGTAGCGCACCCACTCTCTCAGCAAGGTCGTTTTGCCATATCCCGGCGGTGACAGGAGCAAGGTAGACTGCGGCTCGTCCGTTCCTATCCAGCGGGCAATCTGCGCCTGTAAATCCTCAGCTTGATGTGCAATACGCAGGTTGATTGAACTCAGGCCGCGCACCCCGAGAACGCGGCCGTCCTCTTCGGCAGCTGTGCCGCAGATGCCCAGTCGATGCCCGCCGGATAACGTCAGGAAGCCGTGCCGCAGACTGTCTGTATAACTATGCACGGAATACTGCGCGGCACGGCTGAGCATCTCGCGCAGCTCCGCCGATGCGACCGCCTCAAGCGGGAGCGGCCGCTCTCCGACGGCGGTTTTCGCCGCAGGCGGCTGTCCCGCGCGAAAGCGTAATTCCTCGATGTCCTCCGGCCTGTCCAGCCGCTGAAGCTGTGCATAATCTCCGTCAATCTGTTTTACTTCGTAATCACATTCTAACATTGTCATCCTCCCTGTTATCTATTGTAAATCGAATGCTTTTGCAGTAACTGCTGTAACTGTTTACAGTAACTTGTTAGTAACTGTTCACAACAACTTTTTATACTCTCAGTTTCTTTCTTATTTCGCGTAAAATATCCTTCGTTCTGAAAATAAACAATCCTGCCAGTGTCAGAAAACTGATTCCTGTACTTAAGACGGATGGCCAGGTATAGGTTATCATCCCTACTGCAGTCAGGATTGCCGGAACACAGCCTATGATGGCAGCCTGTATCAGATAGTACAGGTATTCCTCTCGTTCCAGATGATTTATTTTGGCGATCACGGGTATGGAAGTCAG